>VFQS010001315.1_pt1 | contig 23221 bp, 29 predicted proteins | sample 3512361 | NCBI WGS metagenome assembly VFQS01 (sample SAMN10412375, study PRJNA504923) | tailings metagenome | isolation source: Relicate 1 Philex TSF3 active mining | place: Philippines
TTGCGTCACATAAAACTAACAATTTTATTCTAAATTTGAAAAAACCCCATTTTAATATAGAAATAAACCCTTAAGCTCGCATAATATTTTTTATTTTTGAAAAAACCCAAAAAAAATTGATTGGTGGGGAGCCCCCTCAAAAAACCTCAGAGAACAACACTCCCTAACGAACACACGAGATGAGCACCATCAACTTTCTGAGCCAACTCAAGATGCTGAGAGCATCACCTGCTAACGTCACCAAAGACCTATATAAACGAGTAAATGCTTCCAAGAACGACGAGTTCTACTACACACGATATGGCCTTGATGAGTATGACGAGGATGACGAGGATGACGAGGATGACGAGGATGACGAGAAAGAGAAGAAGGAAAATGCTGATTACCTCCCAGTAGGTTATGCCTCTATCCGATTAGCCAAATGCCTCAGTGATGAGTATGATGAAGAGGAGGGCCTGTTTATTACTACTCGTATTGATGTTAGAGATGGAGTAGAGACGAAAGAACTACGCATCTGTGACTTCTCAGAAGAAGTGTTTGAGTATGAGACTCTTCCAAACGGTCATATTACCCATAAAGTATTAACAGAATACGTTACGATGCTCATGGATGATATTAGACAACGCATCCATCGAAGCGGTTTGATGAAGCATACCAAGTAATACCATACCACTACCCACTACCTATTATGTATTATCTTTTTTAATGGAACCCATTAGACTCATAGGGAACGAAACCCTAATGGAGCGGTCGGTCAAACGGTCTCCTCGGTCAGAGGTCAGAGGAGGGATGGAGACTGCCCCTTCAAAAAAAGATGGATAAAAATCAAAAAGATAGGTCGGCTAGCCCTGACTGGACACCTCCAAAAAGCCTAGAGGAGCAACTCATCCATTAGGCTTTCGTTCCTTCATATCCTAACGATATACACTAGATATTAACTCAATAATGGCTTAACGTATTGGTAGTAGTTGATAAGCTCCTCTATCGTCTCATCCATCAAACGTTCTAGGTCAAAGAAGATACCATTACTGTTCTCTGTAAAAGACTCGTCCTTTTTTATTAGTAGTCTAACGATAAAACGCTGGTCCTCCTCTGAAGAACCCTTCATCTGTTCATACAGCCATAGCTTCTCTCTAAACGTATATTTACTCATCTATCTATAGAGATGGAATACGATGATTGCGATAGGCGCATCAAACGTGCTTTTCAGTCTGGTAGACGAGTAGGTCTCTGGCTAGCCTTTAATGGCCCGAAAGCCGTAGCCGCCAAACGACGTGCTGATATTAGAGCCATGAGAGGCCAAGAACAAGCCATGGAGGGACTAGGAGCAGTATTCGGACGAGCAGAAGAACAGGCTCAACAGGCCGATGTAATACGTCGTGATAACGAAGCACGTATGCGACGTCAGAGATTACGGAGACCTGAGGTAGAACAAGAGAGGGTCCCACTCCCTATAACACTCTATACCTATGCCAAGATGACTGCTCCTGAAATCGCTAATGCCCTTAGGGGATATAATGAGGCTGACCTCAGACGTTATGATAGAGAGGAGCTTCGTAGTATTGCTACTGTCCTCGGGGTGCCACATAGAGACCCTGTCACGAAATCTATTAACGCGACTAGTGTAGCCAGACGTATTATAGAGAATGTTAGACGACGTCTTTAACCAATATGACGTCTCTTCTGTCTTGGACCCATTACAGTGCCGCCCTTCTTATATACTACCTCCTCTACCAACTCGCGACCCTTTCCGGCTATATCGGTAATTGCTTTACCCAACCAACGACTGAACGATGGAGTCTTCTCTATCAACTGCTTCGTGTCCTGCCAAATGAACTGCTTCAACTGAGGAGTAATCAGGTTGTTTGCCTGTAGATGATTCATTAGGAAGTTCTGGCAGTTTAACGTCATACTTTCGTAGGTAGTATAATCACTCAGTCCCATACGTTTGATGGTTCGGTTGATGAACTCAGCCAATGGGACAGCACCTGCCATCCTTACTGTCATTGATTGAGCCTCCTTTGTAGTAGGAGGTGCTCCTTCCTTCAATACAACTGTCTCGTTCTTCTCAAGCAGTAGGACCTCTCCCGTCCGTAGTTTCAGTGTCGCGAATAAATGAAAGATATCGTCGTAGTTCTCTCTAATCGTCTTCCATTTACCAAGCGTGATTGCTGTCAGTAGTCCTTCAGCCACACCAGATAGAGGAACACGATGAACGACGATAGAGATGATGTCTGTATTACCATGCTTCTTCAGGGTATTGCGGACAGACTTGGGAAGTGTCGGTATGCCTATGAGCGAACTGATGATACCCTTGAGTTTCTCCATACTACACTGAGGCGATATAAAGAACTCGTCTAGTCAATCATCAGAACGGACAAAAACGGACAGGATGCCTACCTACCATTTCTATCGCCTCGTCAATAACGTAGATGATGTCTGCTACATAGGCCAGACACGTCGTGACCTACGTAAGAGACTGTATGACCATAGACATGGTAAGATGGATACATCGTCTAAGATTATGTTTGATAAATATGGTCGTGATAGCATCTCTATAGTCCTCATTCACTCATTGGAACTTCAGACTATCAGAGAGGCGCATCGTGAGGAGAGACGTATCATAGAGGAGTATGCTGGTCGTTGTGTAAATCTACAGATGCCATTTAGAGAAGCAGATGAGACGAAGACACTCGCTAAGATATATCGCGATGAGCACAAGACTGAAATCGCCACTCGCCAGAAGGCATACTATAGAAAAAACAAGGAACGACTCAAACTCCCTAAAGAGGTAGCATCAGCACGTAATAAAGCATACCGTGAGGCCAATCAAGAGAGGGAAAAAATGCGGAAGAGGGAGTGGTATTATAAGAATAAGGCTAATACAAAAGACGAGCATACGGTAGTAGAGAACCATGAGTCTCAACGGCCTCTTCAATAATCAGTTTCCCTTGACACTAGATGGGACACAGTCTCTTGATGCTTCATCTATCAGTATTGATGGTGTATCCGTAGATATCAGCAACCTTGTCCCCTATACGGGTGCGACACAGACCTTAGATATGGGCACACAGAACATCAAAACGAGTCATACTCCTGTCGCCAATGAGGATGTCATCAACCTCATTACCCTTCAAAACGCAGTGACCTTCGTAGATAACAGTATCGCTCTTACCTACCTCAATAAAATCACTAGTAATGACCAAACGGTAGCTGGAAAAGTCACCTACACGAAAGAATTAGCCGTCACCAATGAAAAGCCTGTCACGCTTGGCAATCAAGTCGTTGTCGGGCCAAACTATCCCATCTCTACCGTCTCTTCTGCGACTGTCACCGTCTCTCAGCACTTCGGGAGTATCACCAACTCAGGAGGCGTCTATCAAGCCACTACCGACATCGCCTCTGGAACACCTATCCTCATCGGCTTCCCTATCACGAACGGTAAGAAGTATCGATTCACAGTGGAGTTTCTAGTAGAGGACCCTACCTACACATGGTATATTGACGCCTACCAGTCTGTAGACGGCATTACTCCTGTGACCTTTGGAGTTCTTGGATTTACCCTCATCCCAGCGAATACCAGTGCCTATACTACCCTTGACTATACCTTTGATGCTGTCACGACAGGTAACGTTATCTTTCCCGTTACTAATGACGCATCTCCTACCATCTCCAACAAAGCCGTTAAGTGGAAGGACTTGGTCGTGTTCGAACAGGGTGTCGCTTTGGCGAAAGTCACGATACCCTCCCTTACTGCTGACAGAGTAGCTGTATTTGACGAGTCCCATCGTTTGGTTTCATCAGGTATTAACGTTACAAAACTGGGCTACCTTGACAACGTTTCTTCAGACATCCAAACACAGCTCAACGCCAAGCTCAACCTCTCAGGTTCTAACGCCAACCAGAACATCGTCCTCGGCTCATACAAGGTTCAGTCTTCCGCAACTCCCTCTACAGGCGATGACTATATCAATCTTACGTATGGTAATGCGACGTATGCTCTGGCGTCAGCTCTTGCCTCCTATCTGCCTTTAAGTGGTGGGACGATGACGGGTAATATCTCCATGGGCTCATTCAAGGTAACGAGCAACGCTACACCAACTGCCTCAACGGATTACGTTACGAAAGCGTATGGTGATTCAACGTATGCGTTGTCATCGGCTCTGAGTGGCTATCTCCCTCTAACAGGAGGCACGCTCTCAGGGCCTCTAACGATATCTTCAGGCGCACTCACCGCACACACTCGTCTCTTAGGTGTGCCTGATGCTTCAACAGGAGGTTATTTCTGGTTGGGTTTAACGGGTTCTGATACCGAAGAGAACCGTCTCGCCATCTCAATTATTGGCGACCAAGTGTCTGGCACATGTTCAGGAGTCGCCATCGCTAAACCACTTACTGTTCAAGCCACGGAGACGATAACTATTTCGGGCGCATCGGCTTCAACCACCGCCTTTCAGGTTCTCTCTACCTCGGCCAACCACTACGACGGCAATCCTTCCACAACCTATCTGATGTCAGGCCTATCAGGGTATATTACCCTTGCTGATGGAACGACTCGGACTAACACGGACGCTTGTATGATGCTGGGAACGAATGGCGATTTATCAGAGGTTACGAGTGTAACGACAGACGGCAGTGGCCTAAAGCCTTTGAATTTCGGTGGCTCGTCTTTCCTTTTCACTGGTGGCGGTGGGGTTGAAATAAGGGCTAAAGGTGGCAGTAACCCATCCACCAATGGCCTATATGTGTTTAACACAACCAATGAAGCAGGACAAGATGCTATTGTAACGGTTCGCTCGGGTGGAAGTAGTGGAGGAAACCCCTACATATCCTTTGACGTCGCAGGAGAGGCAGGATGGAGTTGGGGTATGGATAATTCGGACAATAAGATGAAGTTATCGTATTCCTGGTCTTCTTTGACGTCGGCAACAAAATGGACGGTAAATACAGATGGTTCGTTAGGTATCAATGCCTCGCCAGACTATATGCTAGACGTCAATGGCTCGGGTAGGATTCGTGGCTCGTTTTACGTGGGAACATTTAATAACGTATCATCGCAAATCTACTTCGGGGGTGTGTCTGGAGATGGCGATTATAACCACACAGTGATAGAGTGTAGGAAATATGATGAAGCAGGAGAGGGCTCTGAATTACTGCTATTCAAGGGTAATGACCCAACCACAGGCGGATTACTAGCCGACAGAGTAAGACTTCGTGGGGCAGAAATATGCTTTGATACGTATGACTACTTTACGACAGACAGAGCGAGGGAGGATATCCGAATGACGATAGTAGGCGATGGACGGGTGGGGATTGGAACACGAACACCAGGCTCTCTACTGGATATTTACAGCACAGGCTACTCTTACAATACGTCTCTGCGTGTTCGCACCGATTGGGCTGGTATTCAACTAGCATCCAGTGGTTCGGGCGGTAGGACATGGAATATGTTTAGCACAGTATCAGGAGCAGGAATCGGTGCTGGTCGTCTTGGTATATATGATGAGACAGCTGGTCAGTATCGTATGTGGTTGAAAGAGAATGGTGCGGTGTGTATCAATAATTCTACTAGTGTTCTAGTGGGTAATGACTACATGGCAGGCGGTTCACTAAGCATAGGTAACATAAATCAGAATTATGGCGGTGGCTCTGGTTGGACGAGTAACACGGCTGGACTCCTCTTAGAATGTGCTGACAACACCGAGATAGCCATTCATGACTCAGGCACCCGTGTAATGTCGGCTCTTTATTATCAAGGAGCACAAAACTTCATCTCCATCGGAAGAGATATGGGATGGGGAGCAATCGGATATGTGTTGGTTCCTTCCAGTCTTATTGCTAATCGTATCAGTGTGGTAGCAGATGACGCAAACGGCAGGCTGAATGTTCGCAACCCCAACGGTTCCAACACCCATTTTGGATACTCGGACAATCGGAACTATATCCGAAATAATACTATCTTTGATACGGGATATGTAGAGATTGGTGGCTCCTATGTTTGGAGAGCGCCGTTAGATATTACTACCTCGGTTTCACGTGATAATGGATGCGTGAGATATTTTGACGTCAATACTAACGGTATAGGTTATACCTGTGGGTGGAGTTCCTATTCAGCGATGGCTGATACCTGGGGCGGCGCTCGTTTCATGGCTTACTCCGATATTCGGAAGAAGAAAAATATCAAAACAGTCTCTACTGCTCTAAAAGACATCCAAGGGTTACGTATCGTCTCCTATGACCATATAGACCACGTTCAGCCTCACAACTACTGGGGTGTCATCGCACAGGAGATAGAGGAACAATACCCTTACCTCATCAGTCAGGGTAAAGAGTTCTTGCCTAATATCTTCATAGAGGCGCTTGCCCATCAATGCTCTAAATGTGGTGATTTTGTATGGTTGGAGATGACGGTTCTAGTGGATTCTAACCACGTAGGAAAACTGGTCAAAATTATCACGTATGACGAGGAGGGGAAGACCGAATATGAAGAGACGACAACTATCGTGGCGGTGGAAGACTTCCGAATGAAGGTGAAGGTGTGGAAGAAACAGGACGAAGTTCGTTATGAATCCAAAGAAAGGGTGTTCGTGTATGGAACTTGCGAAGAGGACGTCCGCACAGTAGATAAAACCCAATTTGGATTATTGGCTGTCGCAGGGGTTCAAGAGCAACAAAAGATGATAGAGGAGCAGAGGAAGCGACTGGCTGTGCTGGAGACACGAGAGGCGGTGTGGGAGCAGTATGCGAGAGAGCAGGAAGCCAAACAGAAGAAGATGGAGGAGCGGATGGAGAAGATGGCGAGTCTCCTCTCTCAACTGATGAATGTCTAAGGGGGGGATACACGGCTAAAATGACGTAATACAAATAATGGATAGTGCCTCTAAGCATCATCCATTATTTACGGTTCTTTTTTTGGGCGTATGCGATATTCACTGCGATGAGTTGTTTCTTCGCTCGGGAGCAGGGAAGAGGTTTCTTGGAGAGAGGCGTCCTATCTTGGCTAAACACCTTACAGCCTCCTTTGACTCTTTCTAACGAATAGGGCATCTACCAGAGCGAGGGAAAGATAGGGGGGATGCCGAGGTAGGCGGAGAGAGCCTGGAGGGCGTATTCTTTGGCTCTACTAACGAACCGTTCCATTATGCTAAAAAAGCCTTAATCAGTCTCCAAATCGCCAACGCACACGATGGAGCAGACACCTTGCTCGTCAGGAGCATACGATTGAAGTCATCAGCAAAGGGGGAACGGGCTGGGAACTTGCGGAGGACGTTCTCTGGCTGAATCTGTTGAAGGAACGACTCCTCCTTCTCCCACCAGCAACAGACGCAGATGATATGGTAAGCCTCGGTGCTGTTCTTTTGGAGCAAGACACGAGCCTCTTTCTCGTTAATATCAAGGAGCAAGTAACGGAAACGGAGTTTCGCCAATGGGATATTGACGTAAGCGGGGGAATACTCCAATACCTCACCGTAGGAGCGGAGCAAGTCCTTCTCCTCCTGAGTGATAGGACGGGAGTGGATAATGATAAACGGTTTATCATCGCCTCCTTGGACGCTCTGAACATCGTCCAGTCGGAGTTCGTTCTTGGGGATGACCGCTGGAAGATTATCTAATAGCGATGCCATATCTACTCTACGAGGATACATAAAACGTCTATCAACAGTGCGGAGTAGCCAAGCCATCGGATACCGCTCCGTAGTGTCCATTTGACAGCGGAGCGGAACAAGGAACTTGCGAGGGGACTCATTTGCCTGTAGTAGATTTTTTCTTTAGCCGGTATGCTTTGCGTTGCTGTGTGTAAGCCTCCTTGTTGTCCTCCTTCCACTGCTTGAGATATGCCTTGGCTTTTTCTTTATTAGCCTGTCTGTATGCTTTTTGATATTCTGCCTGAGTTTCTTTATGGGTCTCTTTGTATTCTTTTTGAGTCCTACCAGTAATATAACGATTTACACAGTTCATCTGCCGTATGACCTCTCCCTCTCGCTTATTCAATTGCTCCTTGTTATCACAAGGGAACTCTTCAATAAGTTCTATGTAAGCATCACCAGCGTCTATGATGATACGACAGGTTGTTCTATGACAACGTCTGTGTAATACCATCCGTTTGGATAGAGCCTGTGTTGTGCTTCCGATATAGGGAACCGGATGATTTGGACTAATGACCTGATAAATCTTACCCTTGGAGTAGTCAGGCATGATGCTGTTTTCTACCGTTTTATATTCTTCCCACTCTTTAGGTTGTCTTCACCACAGAAGCCTTTTCGCCAAAAAGGCCGGAGAATCAACTGGACCATCCTTATGCCGTAGATGATACAACCGCCTACGCTCTTTCGCAAACGCCTCACCCTTTGACTCACGATACGTTGGAAAATCGCCCATGCCCTTATAGCCAATAGAGGCTATGTAATAGCCATCACGGAATACGTCTATTTTTTTGCCTTCTCTCCGGCTGGGCTTTACCTCAAGACCCAATTGCCGTGCTCGTCTATGCGTCCATGGTGTAATAGAATACATTCTAATACAACGATAGACATGGACATGGAAGAGCATGAACGTATTCGCCGGAGCATGATGGGCTGGTATTCACTACATGGCGTTCAACTGAACATTAAGCGTGTGGCTTCCCAAACGGAATCGGATTGTATTTACGACCAAAAGGAGCAACAAATGGAGGAGGCTGAGGAAAAAGGCGAAGCCGTGGCTTCACAAACAACTCCTCTACCACACCACCCTGTGCGTATCCACGAGGCGCATCCACATGACGGTTGAGTCTATCCAGATTGGACCAAGGCAGTTTCTCAGTAGGCATCTTTACTGGGAGGAGAGATAAATCGTTGCTATACGCTTTATCTGTTCATCGTTTTTACATCAGCGAACGAGGCTAATGCTGCCGTCTGCCTCAACCAGCAATTGTTGGTCTGAGATGAAGAGAATAAATGAGGTAACTGGCGTAGCACCCTGAGTGTATTGGATAGAAGCCACTGAGCAAGGACTGCCGGAGAAGGCCAGACCCTCGTTCACACGCTGACATGAGGCACCAATAGCAAAGCTTCGTGAAGCGTAACGATTGGCATTAGCCAGATTTGTATCCGCAGCAATGCCCACAACTGCCACACCACCCACAGCAGTGTCAGCAAAGCCAGACAACTCCGAGATAGAGGCATCAAACAGACGACCCATACATTTCTGGAGTTCAGCAAACGACAATGCGGGTGATACAGCAGTATCATGGTTGACGTTGGAAATCTGGCGACCATCCAATGAAACCTGAAAGGCTCGCACACCATTAGAGATAGAATACATCGGGTTAGCATTGGTGAGTTTGGATGTATCGTATTGCGTCATGAGAATGGCACGCAGAGAGGACACGTTCAGACCGTAGTTAAAGGTGGCGTTGGCTGACGCAGCGTTAGCCACTGAGGTCAGTTGGTAGTTGGTGTAACCGAAGACGAACTTGTTACCCTTCATCATGTCCGCACGAACTGAATCCACGAACGCTTGCTCGCACGAAATCTTGTCATAGACCAGTTGAACGTCTTTGATTTCAAGACCATTGATAGTCGCAACGTCCACACCAGCCACTTGCTGTGATAGAAAAGCGTTAACGGACGATGCCCAATCCACTTGAATCTGGAGAGTGCCGTTCACCAAGAACAAAGGAAAGGCTGATTGAGAGCCCAACAGACCCAACAGTGGAACACACACAGTCATAGATGGCAAGTTCGCATTAATATCTCGTTCAGCAGATGTCTTATATTCTAAGTCAGCGCCAAGCATCAAACGACCATCGTTCTGGAGCCATGGTTGAGAGGTAGAATGAATCAGAAGTGTGTCATATGTATTCCAAGCGTTCTGGAGGTTGTCCACCATCTGCGAGTTTACAAAGGTAGCATAACGAGAGATACACGCCGTAGCGGCACGAGCAGAGCCTTTGAATGAAAACACAGTATCTGTCGCAATCTTCGCAACACTGTTCTTCAGTGTAATGGTATAGCGCAGATAGGGATTCGCCATGTAACCAGCCGAGGCACCGCATGGAACTTGAAGCATGGATGAACCACCCAGACCCTGATTGCCTGACAGAGATGGCAGATTCACCGTCTGGAGAGAGCAGGGGATGGGCTTAGCCGACTTGTTAGAGCGGAAAGCCTCTGGGACGGAATCATACGAGGCCGGAAGGATATAGCGGGCATCAGAACCAATAGTATGAAGAGACATTACTGTTTGCTACTGGATACCTAGCAAAAAAAATCCGTATCATCCACGTTGATATTTGGAGCGTGTCACCTTGGGTTTGGGTTGTTTCAGGACTTGCGCCGAAGCCGTCTTCAGAGGTGTCTGTTCTAACTCCTCGTGTTGGTGCTCCGGAGGGATGAAGAGGACTGGGTTGGGACGGATTTGATTGACCCCTCCACGTGTGAATCTTGTATGATGGTTGGTCTTCATTCTACCTCGGTGTTGCGATTAAGAGCCTCAATAGAAAGCGAGAGCACGCAGGCAATGAAATCGGCTGGTTCTGCGCCGGTAGATGGGTCCACCACTTGGAGTTGAATACCGCTGTTTAGCGCCACGTTGGCCAGATGGTAATCGGTTCGTCCTTGGTCAATGACAGCTGAACCACTCGCATGAGCCATAAACGTAATGTATTTGGCCGGAGAGTAGGGGAAGTAGAGACTGTCCGAGCGGATTTGGACAAGATGAGGGGCATTGCCTCCACCATGCTCTCCATCACCGTATTCTACACCGAGGACACGGATGGAGGCTTTTCCTGAAATACCAATCGGAAACACAGTGTTGTTATTGGCTGATGTAATGACGAACTGGGCAAGAACCATTATCTATTATGACCCGAGAGGTAATTTAACTCCCTTCCTCGCGAGGAAACGCTCCACCTTGGGAGCGTGCTTCTTATGGACGACTATCTCATCAGGCATGGTGATAGCACGAACGAGCTTCTCTTTCTTTTTTTGGACAGGACCAGTGACAGGGCCATCATAGTCTTTCATGTGTTTGACTGCCGGACGTGGAACTACGAGAGACCCAGCCTCCAAATCAGATAGGATAGTGTCATCGTTTGGATGCTTCTCACTGCCTTTGAGTGCCGGAATGAGTCCTCCCTTAGAGAGATTGAGTGGTCGTTGATTGACGATATCAATACGTTTTCCTCGTTTATTGATATAGAACATGACGTATCTACTCACTGCTCAGAGTCTGCTCCTCGGTTTCTATAGGGGCGTTAAGAGACGTGCTAAGAACATCACCAACTGGTGCCTTGACAGGGTCATCCCACAGAGAACCGTATTGGACCCTCTGGAACTCCAGCATTTTGGCTACCGACGGATTTAGTAAGCCCTTCTCCTTCAGCACCTCCTCGGGCGCCCTCGGAGTCTCTTCTGTCTTGATAGGCTCAGACGTTCCCGTCGGGCCAGTTGGAGTTGGTTGCGTCTCTGCCTTCTTTAGGTCCTCATCCGGAGTCTGTCCAGCTAGTAAGTCTCGGTAGCGCTTCAGACGCTCTATCTCCTTAGCCTTTTTAGCCTCCAATTCAGTGAGTTGCGCTTGCTTCTCCTCTTCGGTCATCTTGGCAAACGTGTTATAGGCCAGCGTCTGAGCGATAGGAGTGTATTTAGGGCGTGTGACCTCTGAGATATTAAACGCAAACGACCAGTCAATGCCTTGGAGGTTAATCGCATCATAGGTCAGGTTAGTCGTGAGGTAGAAGTTAATGGTGTCAATCGTGTCATTCATGATGTAAACAGGCTCGCTAGGCAAATCATACTGAATCCAAGTGCCTTGTGCCGTAGATATAGGGATACGATGGAGGATGTCGGATACGTCATCGCTTTGAACCACCCACTCACGATTGCGAAACTGCTTGAGAGATGAACGAAGATAAAGGTAATTGACTGGGTTAAGCACACAGGGCTTGGTAGAGCTCGGTGTGGTTGATGTGGTCATTATGATATCCGTTCCATTGACTCCAAAGAAGCCACCTAACTGCTGTGTAGTAGATGATGTTGTGAACAGCAAATGGATTTCACAGCCAGCAGGAGCAGTCAGAACAAACGTCATGAAGCCTGTCGTTGGGTTATACGTGGTATTAAAGGTTGGTGTGAAGGGAGTGAAGCCTCCTACACCTATCTGTTGACAGACAGCCGTTAATTTGCTATTGAGTTGTGTGATGAGCGTGTAAGGTGTATAGTTACCCTCTTGTAAGGTGATAGCCGTCGTGCGTCCAGATGGGTCTACTGCGTTCTTGAGATAGACAGGAAGCACGTTAAGGCCGGAGGTGGAGGACAACTGGTAAAAAGAGAAAGGGATGGAGATAGAGGCTACACTCACGATGAACTGTCCCTCCGCAGAGAGACGGGTAATAGGTTGCTTTAGAGTGATGTCTAGGTCTGTATTGGACCCCGCATTGCGCTTGTTGCTGTCTACGTAAAACGAATAACGCATCACTTCATTGTATTGGCTCAGACTTCCGTTCATCCTCTTCTGTGTGTGTTACGACTCCTAACAAAACCGGAGAGGAGTATTTCTCCTGTTCTTCCACTGATAACCGAATACCACCTACCTCATCATCTGTCTTAAGGTATTGCTGGTAGTTCATCGCATTACGCACCTGTTCAATCGTAGCACCCGCGAAAACTTTGAGGTTGAATGCCATCTCTATCCGGTCTTGTGATTTTTACGTCTTAAAAACTTCACACACAGAGAGTAAAGAGATGGACGTAGACAGCATCAAACCATGGCTAGATGACGTAGAGGACTACCAGTTGGCCTCTCTTGGAGATGGGACACTACCTCGTAAGTATCATATTGCGATTAGACCCTCTACGTATGGACGGGGTCTTTTCGCAACAGAGGACATCCCAGCAGGTGTATGTATCACCCTCTATCCAGCCCATGCGGTAGGCAAAGGGACAGGTAATGGGACGTTTCAAATGTCTGTTGTCCGTGACATTCCCTATCAGGCTCGTAAGGAATACATGTTATCAACACCCACTGGTGACATCATCTGTGGATATCCAGAGATGTGCTCCAATGACTGGTTCATCGGACACATGGTAAATGACCCAGCCGATATCAGTTGTTTCCGTAAGGGTCGTGAGTGTAAGTCTGCTATACTCTATGGCTTGTTATGTGTCCGTGCCAATCTACGGATGGAGTGGTATAATGGGATAGCGATGATGGTGACGACTCGTAGGATAGATGCCAATGAGGAGTTTCTATGGTCGTATGGAGCAAAATACTGGTTCAACGGTCTCTTTGGTATTACGGATGTGAATGAGCGAATCTACGCATTTCTGTATAAGCAACCTAAGAGACGACGTGAGGAGATACTGACGTTCATGAATCATATGCCTGACATCATAGCAGAGGCACAGCGTTTAAAGATGGAGACAGGAGATGCCTCTAACGAATAGGATGGACGCTACGATTGCGAAGTTGGAGTATACATTGAAGGATATGGACGTAGGAGAGATGCCTCTATTAACGCTACGTATCCAAGAGGTTGTTGATGGCTTGAAAGGTGTGATGGCGATGAAGAGACGTCGTTGGGCCGAAGAGGAGAAGGAGATGGGAGACTGTCCATGTGGATGCTCAAAAAAAATTGATGGAGGACATACCTCTTCTTCCAAGGGTGTGAAACCATGATTACCTACGAACGATTCAAACGAGGGCTTATTGAGTGCTTAACAGGACGTCTTGTTCAGGATGTCTCATCCGAAGAGCAGGATGCTATAGTCCGTGAAGTAGAGGAGAAGTGGTGGTTCTGTGGAGGAAGAGATACTCGTGCTGACGCACATGAGCATGAAAGAGATGACGGTGAGGCAGGTAGCGTGTCAGATGAGACGTTAGCGATATGGGAGCGTCTTTGGAGACACTACTGGGGTGATGAACCGATGCCTGAGACAGAGCAGAGTTGTGTCTGTGACCAGAAAGGGCTTCGTTACAACTGCTTTGTAACAGATGGTATCCAAGTCTTAGTGATTGGAAGAGTCTGTCTGAAGCAGTTCCTGCCTCAACAAGCCAGAGACATGATGTCCCATCGCTGTGAAGACTGTATGAAGCCCCATCGTAACCGCAAGGATAACTACTGTAACGACTGTCGTATCAAGAGGAAGCAAGAGGAAGAGAAGAGGAAGCAAGAGGCGAAAGAAGAGGAGGAGCGTAGACAGAGGGAGCGTGATGCGGAGTTGAGAGAGAGGGTGCGTCTGCTGAGAGAACAGGAGGAGATGAACAGACGTATGACCTGTCTCTGTGGTGCTCGGAAGAAGGTAGAGTATCCTACCTGCTGGGACTGTCGTCAGAAGAGGCTGTCAAGCCTGTCAGAGGTAGAGAAGAAGAAGCTCCTCTGTGAGTGTGGCCGTCAGAAGAAGCCCCAGTTCGCAACCTGCTTCAACTGTCGCTAACCATCCTGACATGATAGAGCAACGTTGTCATCCGTCCCGTCACTAAGGAACGAAGGCCTCTAAAATGACCAGTAGAGGTGTAAAAACGCTCTTTTTTCTCTTAAGATGTGATGTAATTAACGGGTCATCGTTGGTCTGTTTTGGAACGAAATCACTCGTAAAAATTTCGGTCCTAGCCCTCCGAGGTCTAGTCAGGTCAGACCTCTCCTCTTCAAAAAATTTAGAGACCATCAAAAAATTTTGGAGTCTCGGCTTGAAATCTTTTCAGATACGACAGACCGAAAACAGGGTATTTTAGAGGGTATTTTCGTTCCCTAGTAACTACTCCATATCTACTGTTTTAGAGAACTACTGTATTTAACGAGTCCTCCGTCAGACTACCTCTCGTATCTCTATTACAATCCAAAACAGTCAAGACTTGAAAAAACGGAACTAGCCTCTTTTTAATGGTCTCAGAGGGATGTTTAATGGTGCCAAAAGAGCCAAACGAGACATACTGTCTTTTACGAGAACACTTATAGGCAATGACCAGTCTCTACAGCACCATCTGTCTGGAAAAAAATTGATAAACCAGGAACGACATGGCCTAAAGCCATCCGGCGTCTAGAGAGTAAGAAGACCACCCTGACGTCTACCATGCCAAACAAGAAACTGACCTGTGAGTTCTGTCACGTCCAGAGTCGCAAAGACCTCGTAGCAGGACACATCCGCTCCAAGTGTATGAAGGGTGTTGCCTCGTTACTGCTAAAAGAGTGGCTCAATGGGGAGCGCATCACTCCTCTTAAGCAGTATCTGGATGGTCGTCCTACCCAAGACATGCCTATCCATTCAGAGATGTATGAAGGGCATCTCTACTGGTTTGGCGTAGAACCCAAGATGTTTGACGAGGAAGAATCATGGAAAGGATACATCCAGAATGAGCACAACAAGGCCGCTCATGAGGCATTCATTACTGAGTGTCTCTCGCTCATCACACTCCGCGACTTCGTTCAAGCCGAGCGAGACATCCATGTCAAGTCCTCTGAATACACGGAGCTCCTACGACATCATCGTGCCTACTGTAAAGAGGTTGAGGACGAGAAGAAGGAGCATCTGTTGGAGATGGACATGAAGAACCGTATCATTGAACGCCTGACCCATGAGTTACAAGACATGAAGGACACCATTGAAAGCCCACAGACCATCCATACCCTCCAGACGCAACTGGCACAGAAGGACTCAGAGATGCGTCATCTCCGCTCTGATGTGTCAAAACTAAAGGCTCAGTTGGAGAAGATGGATGGAGAGCAAGAGAAGCGTATCAATGACCTCTATGAGGCCAACCGTATCAGACGAGTTGATTCGGATGCTATCTACGAGACACTGGAGAAGAAGTATGAGGCATTGAAGAAGGAGAACGAGCGTCTACAACTGAGTGTCAAGAAGGAAGCTCAGAAGATTGTGGACAAGATGGAGAAGGAGCGCAAGAAGGACAAGGAAAAGGCTCGTGAGGCCAAGGCCAAGCTGAAGGAGGAGATACTGCTCGCGAAGATGCGTGCCCGTCGCAAGTCTCCCAAGAAAAAGAAGGACATCTCCTCCTCTTCCGAGTCCTCATCCGACTCTGACTCCTCCGACTCCGACGCTGATGCTTAACGCGTCAAGTCTTTGATGGCTTTTACAGCCTCCACGGCCTGTTTCTCTTCTGTTTCTATCAGCATACTCTTACCATCTACGTCCACACTAGCAAGAGTCTTGTTACCAAACGTGAGGTTACCATTGCGACTCAACGTCAGTCCATTGAATCCATTGGTAATTAAATGGTCTTTCGTGTATTGCTTACTAGGTGTGTCAGTGTTCTTACACTCCTCACAGTATTGCTTATGAGCGTTGAAGAGCTTATTGACCATGCGGATGTCACCTTTGAAGTGACGTCCGCAGGGTGTGAAGATGTTACGACGTTGGCCTCCGAGTGAGCGCGACATTCCTTGTAGTATACGGTTGGGGATTGATTCTCTGACCGTTTTTTTAGGCCCTCCCCCTGTTCAATTTTTTTTTTGTCATCCAACCGATTTCATTTTTTTCTACTGACCCTGAGAGGATGCTGCTTTTGCTGCCTTTGCTGCCTTACGAGCGGCCACTATGGCTTGAAACTTCGCATCCGCTCGCTTGAGTTGTTCCTCCTTCGTTAGCTCCCCCTTAGGAGCAGGAGCCTGTTCTACCTCAGGCTTCGTTATCGGCCTTTTGATTTTCACAGGAGTAGGAGCAGGAGCCTGTTCTACCTCTGGTATAGGGACTTTGATGTATTTTGGAGCACCATCCACTACTCTTACAGAGTATCTCTGACCAGCACGCACGATATACTTTCCGTTATCAGGAGTATGTTGAATAGGTGGTAACCCAATATCTCCTGCGATGCTAGACGAGCGGTCAACTGCCTCCTCTACACTCTCAGGTGCTTGTGCTCCAAGAGCATAATAGGATGAGTTAGCCGATGCCTCAATGGACGCGTCTTTCGCCTCCATCTGTTCACCAGACGCAACAGGCTGAGCAGGTAACGATGGGTCTGCTCCACGGTAGGGCTCTGCTCGCATTGCCTCCTGAGAACTCAATGGTCCCATATAAGATGGAGAGATGACTCGTTTGGGAGCCATAAAAGACGCCTGAGGTGTGATTATCTCTGGTGTCTGACTCTCTTGACGCTTCAATGGCTCCAATGTATTTGATGTCAGACTCGTTACTGGCCGAATAGGAACAGGACGAACACCAGATGGCCATTCACCAGCAACAACAGGCTGGAAAGCGAACCGCTTGAGGAAATCAGGTGTAGCACGTCTAGAATAGTCTTCTACTGGAGTGGCATACCCACTCTCTGTCAGTGTCTTCTGACGTGTCTCTGTCTCTACTGTCGTCGCAAACACCTTGTCAGCCGCTTCCTGTTGCTTACGTCGTTCAATGTCCTTCAGTATCTTCTCCTGTCCAGCCTTGAGGCTCTTGAGGACATCGGGCATGTTTCCATACTCCTGTTGGGGTAGGACCGCACGGAAGTAGGAGGGTGCTTGAGGTGCTCCAAAGACGGTGCTACTCATTCCTGTTGTCGGGAGCGCTCCACCGAGAGGGACATACTTCATAGGCTCTTGGCGTGTCTTCTTTCCTGTCCGACGACGCTTACCTGTGGCTTTACGGCTCTTCTTGGCCTTCTTACCCTTCTTGACCTTACCACCCTTCTTATAGCCATCAGGCAACGCTAAACGCTCGTTACGTGGCATCATACTACTAGTCGTCATCATTATTTGGCTTGTAGGCTATCTCATCAAAGCGCTTGTAGAAGCGTGTCTTGGGTGTATACATATTGACATGGAGGAAAGAGAATGGCTCACTGGTAGCAAACTTATACATCTCCATGAGGGCTTCCTCGTCTTGGTTCTGTTCCTTGACGAATGCCTCTAACTCTCCCTTGTTGTCGCTTCGGTAGTAGGAGATACAGTCTAGGTTGCTCCGGACGACCGTAGGGAGATAGGTGTTGTATTTCTGTAGGAGGTAGACGTTGGTGATATGACGGTGTCTGTTCTGAGTGGCTAACATACAGATGAGACGGGTATCCTTCTTGCGAACGAGGTCGTGGATAACGTCGTCATAGATGATGAGATAGGAGGGCTTCTTCCCCTTGTTCTTCTTCTTGGCCTTGAACTCTTCTGTATGAGAATCAACCGTTTCAATGATGGCCGTAAGCGTTTCATTACTGAGCGTCTTGAAGTATTGGTCTTCTCCGATGTCCTCTACGAGCTCCTTCATCTTATCATCACGGTCGGCAGTTGGACTGATGAGGAAGATGAGGTCAAAATGCTTATACCATGGACTCTCCTTACGTGTCAGGAGGTTAAGCAGAAGATTTGTCTTACCACTGCCCTTACGACCAAAGATGCCGTAATTACATGGCTTGAGAGGGAGAGGCTTATCGTCAAACACTACCTGTGAGTCAAACGGTGCGAGGGCATTCGTTAGAGCACTGTGTTTCTGTTTCGGCATAGTGTTGCTTAATATCTCATAAGATTTAATCTATTAGAGTAGTTATGTCTACCAAGGGGACTCATCGTGTTCGTTCCAGTCCCAATGACGTCATCTACACACCAGAACCACTGGCCAAACATATTATAGAGATGGCGGACATCCAGCCATCAGAGTGGGTATTAGACCCGTGTCGTGGAGGAGGCGTCTTTTACAACAACCTACCATCCTGTCATAAGGCCTACTGTGAAATAGAGGAGGGTAAGGATTTCTATGACTGGACTACACCCGTAGATGTTGTTATAGGAAATCCTCCATACAGTCAATGGAATCGTTGGTTAGAGCATACCCTACGTATCTGTAAGGACCGTTTCGTCTATCTCTTCAGTTGTATCTCTCTTACTCCGAGACGTCTAAAGATGATACATGGCGCTGGGTTTGGTATCACAGCCATCCATATTACAAAGGTGGCGTGGTGGATGACCCAGTCTATTACAGTGGTAGCCAAGAGAGGCGCACCATCTATTATCCAGTTCTCTCCTAACCAACCATGTCCTGAGTGTGGTGTAATGTGTGGTAGAGGCATCCGAGGCAACCCTCCGAACGTCTGTGCCAAAAAATAAAATTGATGGGGTTTAAAACATAAAAACCAAGTATAAACTAGTAGTAGGATGTCAGCCATCACCGAAGTATTTCGCACCGTTCGTTCCACGCTCTCCGAAGGCTCTCTTAAGACCTATACCAGCATCATCACGAACGTGGGTAAGCAGATGGGCAAGGACTACAGCACTCCAGAGGCTGTTATCCAGCATTACGAGGCCATCCTCCAGCACTTCGCGGATACGAAGCCTAGTATCCGTAAGACGAAACTGGCCTGTCTCGTGGTGTTCATTAGCAAGACGGAGGGCAATGAAGCGGCTACAGAGGCGTTTCGCAAACTGATGATGGAAGACAAGGTAGAGGCCGAGCAGGAGGAGAAGAAACAGCAACTGACAGAGCGTCAACAGGAGGGATGGATGGAATGGGAAGAGGTCCTACAGCTCTATACGGCGTTAGAGCGAGAGACGAAGCCTCTATGGAAGAAGCCTTCTCTGGATAAAGCAGAGTTTCACCGCCTCCAGATGTATGTCTTGTTGTCCTGTCTCGTGCTCATCCCTGTCCGACGCTCTATGGACTGGGTGGACTTCAAACTGAAGGACTACGACGAAGAGAAGGACAACTACATGGTCTACAAGAAGCGCAAGCCGTTCTTCGTGTTCAACTCCTACAAGACACAAGGCACGTATGGTAAGCAAGAGGTGCCTGTCCCTACCAAGCTCTCAGGCATCATCCTCAAATGGATGGAGAAGAATCAGAACCCTCACCTGTTGATGAACTACCATCAAAAGGGGAACATCAACCAGACTCAACTGACACAGAACCTCCATGCTTTCTTCGGCAAGCCCATCAGCACATCACTGTTGCGCCACATCTACCTCTCACATGTTCATAAGAACACTCCTGCTCTCCAGCAGATGGAGCAGATGGCGGAACAGATGGGTCACTCAGTCGCTCAACAACTGGAATACGTCAAGAAGCCCGAGCCTCAACCGGCTCCTCTGGCACCAGAGGTCTATCAGGAGCGTGTTCAGGCTATCCGTCGTATTCGTAAGCCAAAGAAGTGTCCTACGTCATTATAGAGATGGATAGAGCATCATATAAGCGAGGTGCTTGGGAGGATGGCGACTACCGTCCGTGATTAACCCATCAGTGAATAGGATGCTCCCTCATCATCTCAACCTACAACACTTTGATTATACGAACAGGGCACGTCCAGTGTCCCCTGTTTTTTATATGCCAACGATTTCATCATATCAGCCCATATCTTATGGCGAGGGGAATGATTGCGGTGACTGGACATGCCCTGTCTCTTCAACTGTGCTCCGCATTCACATGCTACCACAGTTTGCTGGTATTCCAGTTGGGCTTCACGGTTCTGATGGTAGTAAGAGGACATCTGACTCATAGATAGTCGCATTACCCCCATACGTAAGAAAACCCTTAGGCTCGGTTGCCTGAGGGTTTTCTTATTTACCACATAGGCACTGAGGCCCACACACACGTCTCACACGCCCTTTAAGTCCTTAAAAGACGGACAGCACCTTACCTCCACGAGCGAATGAACCAACGCCTTCTCCACCGCCACCTGAGTGAACCATGACCTTGTCACCTGACATCTTCTTACCCATCTTACCACCACGCTTCTTAGCGGCAACGGCCTGACCCTCCTTGGCCTTCTGGATTCCCTCCTGAACCTTCTCTACCGTAAGACCAACCTTGGCGGCAATTTCTGGCTCCTTCTTGACCAGGTTGAGCAGTTGCTGGGGAGTGTTAATCACCATCTTGCTCATACCAGCCGGAACAGGAGCACCGCCAGCGATAGAGGCTACTTCTCCTCCCGCCTGGTAGAGGCTATTGATTTTGTTAGCCAATGGCGTTCCAATGAATGGGACCTTACCCAATACAAAAGAGGTAGCCCCTTTGGCCGCTGCTTTCCCCACTTCCACTACAAAGCGCTTGACAGTATTACCCATTACTCTATAGTGATACGGGCAAAATATTTGAGTCCTGCGTCGTAGGCACGGCGTTCGGCTCTCTGTGCTTTGTATTTAGTCTTTAGGCTCAGAACACGCTGAAGCGTCCGGAGGCACTGTATGGGTTGGACAACTCTTTGATGCGCTTATCAATCTTATCTAGCGTCTTCAAGCGCCGAACAGCCTTCTTAGCGATGTGTTGGACAACTGGCTCCTCCTCCTCAGACTCCTCAGACTCCTCGTCGTAGTCATCATCATCCTCATCCTCCTCTTCACTCTCGGATGGTGTCGGAGGCTGATAACGAACCTTCTTGGGCTTGAGTGGTGCCTTTACCTTGACAGGCTTAGGAGGCTTGACTGCTTTCACCTTGGGAGCCTTAGGAGGCTTAGGAGGCTTAGCGACAGGCTCTTTCTTCGGACGTCCCCGTGGCTTCTTCTCAACAACAGGCTCCGTAGGATATACTATCTCATTCTTTGGCTCTTGCTCCTTCGGAGGCTCCTTTGGAGGCTCCGGCACAGGCTCGGGAACAGCCTTTGGTTGAACCATCTGCTTACGAGACGTGTTCATGGCTTCCCAGTAAGCGGCATTCTTCTTCTTATAGGGTCGTTTGGCCTTTGGAGCCGGAGGGGCCTCCGTAGGTTGCCCTTGCTCTGGAATGGTAATAGCAGGAGTAGGAGGAGGAGTAGGGATAGACTCGGGAGCAGGAGGAGCCTCGTCTGGTTTATTTACAAACTCTACAGTTCCTGAGGGCTTAGACTTCCGAGGCATATTCTAACCTATTCCTATAAAAAAGAGAGAGCATCATGGACGAGCTCGTTTGGATTGGTTTGATTCTCTTCTTGCTTATCAGTATATTGGACGATGCCCTTCGCAAGTGACCTTCTGTTCGGTAAGCAGTATGAACTCATCCTGTTGGACTACCTACCTAAGAACGAGTATGACGAGGTGGAGATGGCTCCTCATGGACGTTTTGTAGAGTGGGACGTCAAAATCAAGAGGGGTCAGTTGGAGGCTAAGTATGAGGTCAAGAGTGATAAACTTGCTGCCAAGACAGGCAACCTCTGTATTGAGTATGAGTGTGCTGGACAGCCATCAGGCATCTCTGTTACGAAGGCTGATTACTATGCTTATTTTGTAGTATCAGGGTCTAGTCATGACCTCTACCTCATCCCAGTAGATAGACTGAAGGCTTACATCGCTGAGACCAATCCAAGGAAGATGAATGGTGGTGATGGATACCGTTCACGGTTCTATCTCATCCCGAAGGTGGTGTTTACTGACTGTTTGACTCCTCGTTTGGTTCAGCCGTAGAAAATATCTAGTGTATATCGTTAGGATATGAAGGAACGAAAGCCTAATGGATGAGTTGCTCCTCTAGGCTTTTTGGAGGTGTCCAGTCAGGGCTAGCCGACCTATCTTTTTGATTTTTATCCATCTTTTTTTGAAGGGGCAGTCTCCATCCCTCCTCTGACCTCTGACCGAGGAGACCGTTTGACCGACCGCTCCATTAGGGTTTCGTTCCCTATGAGTCTAATGGGTTCCATTAAAAAAGATAATACATAATAGGTAGTGGGTAGTGGTATGGTATTACTTGGTATGCTTCATCAAACCGCTTCGATGGATGCGTTGTCTAATATCATCCATGAGCATCGTAACGTATTCTGTTAATACTTTATGGGTAATATGACCGTTTGGAAGAGTCTCATACTCAAACACTTCTTCTGAGAAGTCACAGATGCGTAGTTCTTTCGTCTCTACTCCATCTCTAACATCAATACGAGTAGTAATAAACAGGCCCTCCTCTTCATCATACTCATCACTGAGGCATTTGGCTAATCGGATAGAGGCATAACCTACTGGGAGGTAATCAGCATTTTCCTTCTTCTCTTTCTCGTCATCCTCGTCATCCTCGTCATCCTCGTCATCCTCGTCATACTCATCAAGGCCATATCGTGTGTAGTAGAACTCGTCGTTCTTGGAAGCATTTACTCGTTTATATAGGTCTTTGGTGACGTTAGCAGGTGATGCTCTCAGCATCTTGAGTTGGCTCAGAAAGTTGATGGTGCTCATCTCGTGTGTTCGTTAGGGAGTGTTGTTCTCTGAGGTTTTTTGAGGGGGCTCCCCACCAATCAATTTTTTTTGGGTTTTTTCAAAAATAAAAAATATTATGCGAGCTTAAGGGTTTATTTCTATATTAAAATGGGGTTTTTTCAAATTTAGAATAAAATTGTTAGTTTTATGTGACGCAA
>VFQS010001316.1_pt1 | contig 23213 bp, 18 predicted proteins | sample 3512361 | NCBI WGS metagenome assembly VFQS01 (sample SAMN10412375, study PRJNA504923) | tailings metagenome | isolation source: Relicate 1 Philex TSF3 active mining | place: Philippines
ATCTACCAAATCATTTAAAATAAAATTAGAATTATCACTCATTGATAATATTTGACATTGTGATTCTGAATAATATGTTCTTATTATTTTTAATAATGCATCTTTTTCCATAAATGCATCAGTAATAACTTTGTAATCATCATCAATTTTAACCAAATAATTTTTATTAGAAAATGTTTTAATTGGAGTTTGATAAAATTCTATAATTGGATCTTGGTTTGGTTTATTATATTCTGATTTGATAAATTCATTAATAATGAATTGGTCTGGGATTTTATAAAGCTCTGAGGCTTTAGTAGTTAGTCCTAGTGTAGTCATATGTATATATATACACTACTATACATTTAGTCCTTAAATCAAACGCACTTATTTAATAAATTAAATGAGAATAATATTTAATTTAAAATAGATGTAATTAACATTAAAATTAATTGTAAATTAATGTCAATATTATTAGTTGTAAAGTCTTTAAATAGTTAATAATACATAAATCAAGAAAAAATTGAATAAGTCTATTATTATAATAATATACTTTAGTACTTAATGTCAGTTGATATCGATAATTATATTAAAGAAATTCGTACCTTGATTGCGAAATCAGCAAATGGAAAAACCATTAGATTAATTAAATACAACGAAAATGTATCTGATGTAACAATGCATATGGATATTGATTCACTACCAATTAAAGTAACAACAGATTTTGATAAATATTGTCTTGCTGAAACCGTATTAGACACAATAAATTTAAATAATTTCAATCTTCAAATGGTTTTTAATAAAAAATATCCAAAAAATATTTTGGAAGAACTCGCTAAGATTGATATTGTAGAACAAGTTGTAGCAAGTAAGATTAAATTTATTGATCCATTTCATATTTACCAAAAATTGGATGAATTTACCAAGTATGAAATTAATTGGACTAAATTAGAAAAGGAATTTAAGAAACTAATTGATAATACTAAATCAAATAATGTTAGTGAAAAAATTCCACGTGAACTTTTATTATCTCCAACTCAAATTAGTCAATTAATTATGAACGAGGTTAAAAAAGTAAATCGTACCAAATCATTTGATCACTATGTTATTCCTGATCAGTCAAATCCTTATTCTCTAAATATTAGATTTAAATTTAATAAAGATACAGAAGCTGGAAAAATATTTGAACAAATTAATAAAGACTTTGGTTATGATTATATGGAAATTAAATTAAATTTGGAACAAAAAACACATCCATTTATTCCTCCAAAACTTGAATATATTAAACCAAAAATTAAGTTGCCTCTACTTTTAACTTTGATGAATTTAGATATTCTCAAACTTGAAAATTGGAGTGCAACAGTAACTTTAGATTATTTAATTTCAAATCTTGGAGCCCAATTAGAAAAAGTAGTTTCCAATTATATTATTCCAGATGCACCTTCTAATGCTAATTCTACTATTTCATTCAATGAACTTGAATATCAATTAATTAAATTAGCCTCAATTACTAAAGAAAAGGCTTCGGAAGAAATTAACATTAGAATTGGAGTTCCTAAAGCATCATTATCTGATTCATCAAATAAAAATAAATTTTGGAAATCAGGTACTGGTTATGGCGGAGATGGACAAAAAGATTGGGATATTAAAGCTTATATTAAAGAACAAGAGCTTCAACAATCAGAACTTGTTAAATGTTTAAAAGAAATTAATAGCATGATTAATGATTCAAACTATGAAATGATTAATGATTCAGTATTATTAGTCTATATGATTAACCAAATTAAGGGTCTTAACATGTTAGATATGGAAAAGAATCGTCCTCTTTACACACAAATTTTTAATATTTTGACAAATTTAATTGGGAAACCAATTAACCAAAAGATTATTAATGATATTTGCGGAGGTCTTAAAAGCTTACATGACGAAATTGATGTGCTTTTTAAGAATTCTAAAGAATCACTAAATGACGAATTTTTGTTACAAACATTTTGTATGAGCGAATGGTATGTTGATAAATATCAAGAACCAGTACAACAAATTGTTATTTCATCGGATATTAAAGAACAATATTGTCAGGTAATGAAGAAACTTCAATTTGGTCCTTATGAAATTCCAGGTGCTCATAGATTTAACAAATACAAAGGCCAGAAACCAGATCAAAAAGCTTTAATGAGAATTTTATCAGAAATTTCAAGTTTTAAAACTGGTTTACCACTCAATTGGGAATCTTCAATTTGGGTTAGAGTACCAAAAGAAAACTTTAACCTATTTAGCTTTTTAATTTCTGGTCCAAAAGATACTCCTTATGAAAATGGTTTATTTGAATTCCATGCTTATTTACCATCTGATTATCCTAATTCCATTCCTCAAGTTTTAATTCACACAACTGGTAATGGTAAAGTACGTTTTAATCCAAATCTTTATGACAGTGGAAAAGTATGTCTTAGCTTACTTGGAACTTGGAGAGGACAAGAAGGTGAAAGTTGGAATCCTAAAACCTCAACATTTTTACAGGTAATGGTTTCAATTCAATCCTTAATTTTAGTTGAACAACCATATTTTAATGAACCAGGTTATGAGCGTGATATGAATTCAGCTAAAGGTAAACAATTATCAGATAATTATAATGAAGAAAGACAACCTCATACAATTCGTTTGGCAATGACCGATATGATTACTAATCCACCAGCAGGATTTGAAGATGTAGTTAGAAATCATTTTAGAATGAAAAAGGAAGAAATTATTAATCGAACCTTAATTTGGGAACAAAATGCATCTAAACATTCTGCTCTTATTAAGTCTAACCGTCAAGATCTAATTAAAGCATTAGAAAAGTTATAATTATTAGAAAAGTTATAATTATTAGAAAAGTTATAAGCCATTAGAAAAACAATTAATGTTACTTAATATTTGATTATTTTATAAATTTAGTAAAATTAATTAAGTTATTAACTTTTTTCTCCACTTTTTTAAATGAATAAAATAAATTGGAATTTAATACTAAAAGGTTCAAATGAATTTTATCCTGGTCTAAATTCAAAAACTTATTATATTCTTAAAGTTGATTCTAGTATTAATGCCAATTATATGTGTGATATTATTAAAGAATTTAATTCAACTTCATCTAATAAATCAAATAAACATTATTTAGGTATTGATTTTGAATTTAATAAAGTTTCAAAAGGAGATAGAGAAGTTGCATTAATGCAAATGAATTTAGAGAACGACTCACCAAATGGATTTATTTTTGTTTTATATCCTCCTGAACTATCAAAAGTAAATAAACAAATATTAATTGATCTTGTAACAAATACAAAAATTATAAAAATACTTCACGGGGCAGAATCTTTAGATGTACCATATTTATTTAATCAACTACTTCTTACTAAAAACAATATAGATAACTTTTGTGTTGGTTTTTATGATACAAAATACTTGTGTGATTATTCTCAAATAGAATCAGGAGTAAAAGGTAAGTGTTCAATTTATAACTTGTTAGTTGATAATCAAGTTATAACATCTAAAAAAATGGAAGAATTAGAAAAAATAGAACAAAAATCTGGACCCATATATTTAATTCATATAAATATTCATAAAATGTCAAATGAAGTTTTTAAATATTCATTATATGATGTTGTTTATTTACCAGAACTAATTAAAAAGTTCTTATCAAAATCTCCAGTTTATACACACATAATACCAGAGATTTCATGTTTGGTTAACAAATTTAAAAGAAATATTGAGATGGAGTATATAAAATTAGAAGATAAGATTCAACAAATGAACATGTATTTTATAGTTGACGGTAAACATATGGTTTTATTAAAAGACATTTGGGAAACTTATTATTTAATTATGAATGATAAAAATAAATATTTGGAAAATCTTAAAGAGATAAATTATTTTAAAAAATTCTTTGAAATAATGACAAAATTTATTGTTTATTCAAATCTTGGAAAATATTTTAAAATTTATAAAAATAAAAAAGAATTAATTGGACAAATAAATTGGGGTGAATATATTAAGTGGTTGTCTCAGTACCATAACCTAAATAAAATAATGATGGAATATAATGATGAAATTGATAAAGATTTTAACAAAATATTAGGTAGATTTTAAAAATTACAATTGTTTTAAGTACATATTGATAAATATCTATTTAAAAAAATTGATAAATAATATTTAAGGAGATAATCCCTAATTAATTTAATGCCTGCTAAAAAACAAACTAAACAAGAATCCACTAAAGTCCCAAAGGCTGAAAAAGAAGCCAATGTTGAAGAACAAGTTAATGACGCATCCAAAACTAAGAAATCTGTTCGCAAAGCTGGTCGCACACTTCTTGTAAAATCAGCTTCAGGTAATGCAATTAACTCTAGTGTATTTGAAGGTCTTGAAGGATTAAAGAGCAAATCTGAAACTAAATCATCTAGCTCTTATTTCCTTACATTTGATACAGTTTCAAATGCTGTTAATGCTTATCGTAAACTTCGTGCAGAATCGTCTGATTATCGTGTTAAATACAGCTACTACCGTATCTTCTTCACCATGAATGGTTTAACTGAATCATCTGACTACAATCAAGTAAAACAAAGCTTAGTTGATTGGGTTGGTAAAAATACCGGAGCATCAGTTCTCTATTGTAAATTATATCGTCAAGAAACCAAATATCTTGGTTGCGGTGATTTTACCATTGATACTCTTGATGGTATGAATACACTCTTATCTAAAGAAGGTGGTCTTAAAGAATTCACTGTTGGTAGTCTTTCTGGTACTTTCTATCGTTACAATGGTAAGAAAGATAAATCTGAAGATAAACAAGAATCAACAAGTGCATAAAAAATTAATTTAATATTTAAATAAAGATTTTTATTTATATTATATAAATATAAATAAATGTCAGAGTCAGAAAATGAAATAGACAATAATGATAATTATAATGAAGATCAAGATCAAGATCAAGACCAAGACCAAGTAAATAACGAAGATAATGAACCAAATGAACCTATCAAATTAGATTATGTTGTTTATTTACTAGTTAATACATCAAATAATAAAACATATGTTGGAAGTACAAATAATACCAAAAGAAGAATTAGACAACATAATGGTGATTTGGTCGGTGGAGCAAAATATACAAAAATAAATAAAGATACTGGCAAATGGTTATTTTATGGAATGATTAAAAATTTACATAAAAGACAAGCATTAAGTATAGAAAAAAAAATTCAAATTAGAAGTAGAAAGCTATCAGGAACACCAATTGAAAGAAGATTAAAAGCATTTAATTCAATATTAAATGAATATAATCAATTAAATAATACTAATTTATTTTTCGAAAAAATATAATTTTATTTTATGTTTAATCTTTATTATCATCATTTGAATCATTTAATGCCAATATTAATTCATATATTACATCAATATGTTCTTCCATTTGAATTAATATTTTGGGAAAATTCGTTGAAAATTCACCAGTTAATAATCCTGCAATTTGTTCTTTCCATTCCTTATTAGTTTCATCATTTATTGGTGCATCCATTAAAGTGATAAAGTCAATTATCATTCCAATAAATTTAATTAATTCTTGAGTAAATTCAGGAACAGCTAATACATTAGTTAAATTATCATCGCTAAACTTAGCTTTAAATGCGTTGGCTCTTTTTGGTGGACAAATTGCTACAAGTCTATCACCAATTTCTTTTAATAATTTGAAACATGATAATAAATTACCGTTTTCAACATCCTTTACTAACATGTCATAAAAAGCTTTTTTCATAGTATTTGATAAATTAACTTGGAGATTTGACCAGGTTTGTTGAATTGTATTAAAAATTTGTACATAATTTTGCTTTAAGTATTCAACATCAAAATTTCTATCAATTAATTTAATAGATTTTATAATGTCTTCTTTTTGTCTTTCTAATTCTTTAATCATATAATATTGTTGATCTGGATCAAATAAATCAACTTTTTTAACAAGTTCTCCAGATTTAATTTTATCAATATGTTCGCATCTATAATAATATGATATTACTAATCTTTCAATAGTTCTATCTTTATCCATTTGTGACCAGTTATTAAATCCAATTTTAAAATCTCTTAACAAATCCCAAATTTTATTAATTTTACCTTCTTCTAAACTGGAAGTAACCAAATTTGATAATTCAAGGATAAAATTATCTGAAGGATGTCTATCTTTATCTTCACCAATTAAATCATTTGGATAATAAGTAATCATATAAGAAGTAATTAATACCCTTGGATTAATTCCAAGTCCTTTTTTTAATTTTTCTAATGAGTCTGTAAAATTTTTTACAGTTTCAATAACATCTTTTTTAATAATAATTTTTTTAAATTCATCAAATGATAAAGTTTCAGCATTTGATTTTAGTCCTATTTTTTTAAGTTCATCTAATAAATTTATACAGTGTTTTAATTTAAACATATATTGAATTTTAAGAGCTGCATTTTGTTTAAAATCGCTCATATCTAAATATAATTAGAAATTTTTTAAAAATAATTATTTATTTTTTTAATTATTTTTAATAAATCAAAAAAAAGCTTTATTTTGTTAATTGTGATGTTTTATCTTCTCTACCTTGTAATGGTTTTCTTAATTCACATTCAAAATCTGATGAGTATCCTGGTCTCTTGTTGAATTGACTCATACTAAAAACGCGGTCACCGATTGTATTATTTTCAAACTTATTTTTTCTAGAAGAAGTTTCATTTAATCTAGAATCGCTTTGCATCCATGTATTATCAATATTAAATAATGAATCCAATGATGATTCCATTTCTTGATTAACAGCAAGTGGTTCACCCTGATCTTTTTTATTTGATGATTTAGATTGTTTTTTATTTTTTGATTCCATAAATTTGTTATATTTACTTCTTAATTCTGGTGTAATTAATACATGAAGTGCTACCTTAAGCATTTTGATTTCATTTATTTGATCATCGGAAAGTCTAGGAACATTATTAAATTTTCTAATTTTATTTTCATAAGCCCCTAATATTTCTCTAGTAGACGCTGATTTCATGACTTCTAATAATTCATAAAAATTATTTTTTGTGTCCATTATTTTACTATATATTATTAACTTATTTTAAACTCAAATAAAATATTTCTATAGTATTTTAATGAGTATAATAGAAGCTAAAAAAGATAAATTATTTGGAAAAATGAAATATTTATCTAAAAAATTTTGGAAACTAGATACTTTTGAAAGGGAACAAGATGATAAATTTGTTGAAAACTCTGAAGAATTAGAAAAAGTTGGAAAAGAAATATTTGATAATTTTGGTCTAAAAAAATCAAACGTTAAATTATTTGCTGATATTTGTTCCGCACCCGGTATGTATTCTAAAATTATATTAGACACTTTTGATAAAACCACAGGTATTGGTGTTAGTTTACCAGTAGAAGAAGGTGGTGTACCATTTACAATAAATAATTCCAGATACAAAACTTTTTACAAAAATATTTTGGAAAAAAATTATAGACTTGAATTAGCAGAACCCCTAAAATTAGATTTAGGATTGGCATCATGTGTTAGTTACCAACACGATGCTAAAAATGCTTTCTTTCTTAACATGGAACTAATTTTAAAATCACTTAATTTAATATTACCAAATCTTAAAAAAGGAGGTAACTTAGTAATCAATATGACAATTAAAAATGTAGAATTAGCTTTTAACTTGGTAAATTTATTGTCTAAACACTTTGACAACTTTAAATTATGGAAATCATCAAATGTATGGGCAACTAAAAATACATTTTATTTCTTTGGATATGGATTTAAAAATTCTTATAATCCTGATATATTAAATAATACATTGGAAAGAATTAAATATGATCATGATCCAATAAATAATCATTTTATTGGTACACAAGAAGAATATAATCAAATATATAAGCAAATGAAAAATGTTTATATAACAAGAATTAAAGCTTGGGAAAAACTGATTGAAAAATCGGGAAAAACTGATTGAAAAATCGGGAAAAAACTAAGTTATAAAAAATGAAAATATATAATTTAAGAATAAATTTTAATCTACAAAACATAATTTAAATGAGTATAATAGAAGCTAAAAAAGATAAAATTTTTAATAAAATGAAATATTTATCAAAAAAATATTGGAAATTAGATACTTTTGAAAGAGAGCAAGATAATAAGTTTGTTGAAGATGAAACACAATTAGAAATAGTTGGACAAGAATTGTGGAGTAATTTTGGGCTTGATAAAAAAAATATTAAATTATTTGCAGATTTTGGTGCTGCTCCTGGCATTTATTCTAAAATTGTTTTGAATACTATTAATAACTCAAATGGAATAGGTGTCAGTTTACCTGTTGAAGAAGGAGGTGTTCCATTTAAAATTAGTGATCACAGATACCAAATTATATACAAAAATGTACTTGATCCAACATTTAAATTAGATTTAACAGAGCCATTAGATTTAGGATTGGGATCACTTGTAAGTTATCAACACGATGCTAGAAATTCTTTTTACTTAAATATTCAATTAATACTAACTGGGCTAATGTTAATATTGTCAAACCTTAAAAAAGGAGGACATATAGTTACCAACCTAACAATTAAAAATGTTGAATTAGGCTTTAATATTGTTAATATATTAAGTTCAATGTTTACAACATTTAAAATATGGAAATCGTCAAATGTATGGGCTACTAAAAATACATTTTATTTCTTTGGATATAGTTTTAAAGAAAATTATTCTCCAGAAATTTTATTGAATATTTTAAAACAAATTAAAAATGAAAATGATCCAATAAATAATTATTTTATTGGAACATCTGATGAATATAATAAAATATATACTCAAATGAAAACAGTTTATATAATAAGAATTAAGGCTTGGGAAAAACTGATTGAAATAAATCGGGAAAAACTGATTGAAATAAATCGGGAAAAACTGATTGAAATAAATCGGGAAAAACTGATTGAAATAAATCGGGAAAAACTGATTGAAATAAATCGGGAAAAACTGATTGAAAAATTGGAAAGAAATATATAATTTATTAGTCAGTCACTGATTCTAAAATATAATTAGTTTTATTTAAATTATTTTCGACCAATGAATACACAAAAATTCTTAATAAATTTTCTCCACGATTATTTATTTTGTTTATTAAAAATTCTGGATCATTATTATTTGATAAATTATTTGAGCCTCCTGTTTGACCAATAGATTTTAGAATTTGATCATATTTATAATGAGCAATTCTATAATCTCCGTCGAACAAAAGTATATTATGTTTATTTAAAAGGTTTTTAAATTTAGTAAATTCAATTTGATTATTCATTTTGAAACAGTTAATTATTACAACTAAGAAAAAAATATTAAAAAGTATTTAAATTTTTGATAAAAAAAATGAAAATAATTTAATTTCATTTAAGAAAACATTCTCTAATAATACATAATGTTGTCAATAAATAATTCAAATCAAGTTAAATCGATATTTTCAAAAGTTAGTGAAACTAACGAATTTGAAGTTATGTTTAATAATTTTCGTCCAGATAACAAATTATCAATCATCAAATACATGAATTTATTAAACTTTGCAAAATATAGATCAGTGACTGAAAACCTAGAATTTGTAACAACAACCAGTTTAGATATTGGTTATGGATATTCTGCTAATAATGTTTACAGAGTTAGTATTGATGGATTAGAAAGAATAAATAATTTTTTAAATTTAGTTCATCAAAGAAAGAATCATGTTATATTTAATATTTTAGCAACCCAGTTTGCAAATACTGAAGGTTTTACTTTTATGAATAAAGTTAAAGATCCTAAAAATATTTATGACTTTGATCAATTTGATGTTAGAGTTAGATTGAGTCAAGAAGATCCAATTGATGAAAAAGGTATGGAAAAATTAGCTAACTTACAAATAACAGAAGCTGATAAAATATTCTTTAGATTTAAAAGACGTGTCAGTTTGTATTTAAAATCTGATGATAAACAAGGAACCATTAGATTAGATTTAACTATTGTAACATCTTCTACTAATCCTGATTCAATTAAAGATGCTGATAAACAATTTGAAGCTGAATTAGAATATGTTCCTGGTAAATCAAAACATTCAGATTCAATATTAAACGAAATTAATAAAGAAGTTCTGGTAATTAAACAAGTTTTAGATAGCTCAAGTGAAATTATTTCAAAAGATGAAAATGAAAAAGTAATTAGAGCATATAAAAAATTATTATACAATTCAGAAAATGATCCATCAACAAATTTATATTCTATGCAACCTATTAGTGCAGAAGTACAGCATGTGGTTGATAAAATTCCAAACAAATATACTGTAACTGACAAGGCAGATGGTGAAAAATATCAGTTATATATTTTAGATAGTAACATTTATTTGATTTCAAATAACTTAGTTGTTAAAAAGACACAATATAATGTTAAAGGATTAGATAATACAGTAATTGAAGGAGAATTAATTCATATTCAAGATAAAAATGTTTATCTATTTATGGCTTTTGATTGTTTGTTTTCTTCCGGCAAAGCTGTACGTAATGAAGGATTATTAGCATCAAGACTTGCCCATATTAATAACTTTGTTGATAAAATGAAAGTTAAAGCATATTTAGTTAAACCATATGAAGGAAAATTCGATATTGTTAAACAAGAAAAACATTACGAAGGCGAAGTTGAAAAGTTTTTTGCTAACTTAAATAAATTAATTAAAGAAGCAAACTCTAATGATATAATTTTTCATAGTAAAATGTTTTTATTTCCTACTGGTGGTGATAATTCTGAAGTTTATTCATTCAGTCATTTGGTATGGAATGCATGTACAACAAATACCAAAATTGCATGTCCATATATTTTAGATGGTATTATTTATACAGGTATTGATCAAAAATATACCAGAGATAAAAGAGAACATAAATTTCCAATTTATAAATATAAACCTCCTCAAACCAATTCAATTGATATTTACTTAACCTTCCAAAGAAATATGGAAACTGGTGGTTATTTAGAAATTTATGACAATTCGATTGGTAGTGCTGGTAAAGATAAAATATTTAGAGTTGCTAACTTTTATGTTGGTGATTTAGTTGGAAGCAAGGAAGTACCAGTTCCTTTTATGAAAGAAGAAAATAATCATGAAGCATATTTTATGCTAGAAAAAGATGAAGTAAGAGACATTGAAGGAAATCTAGTAAATGATGAAACTGTTGTAGAAGTTATCTACAATAATGATGTTTCTATTCCTCATCAATACAGATGGAAAATTTTAAGAACACGTTGGGATAAGACCGAGTCAGTATTAAGAGATAAAAAACGTTATGGTAATTTTAAAGAGAATGCTATTAAAGTTTGGAAATCTATGAGAGAAGCTGTTACAATTGAAGAAGTTCAAAAATTAGCAAGACCAGAATCTTATTCTCAACAACAAAAACTCTTATCGTCTAGAATTGATACTAAAGTAATTTCATCTGAACGTGCTCAAGATATTTACTACCAAAAAATTACTAATTTAGGTAGTGCTTTTAGAGAATTCCACAACTGGATCAAGTCTATTATTATTTATTCATATTGCTCTCAAGGCAAAGAAAACAGAGACGGAAAATTCAAAAAGAAAAATGTTTTGGATTTAGGTTGTGGGCGTGGTGGTGATATCATGAAAATGTATCACAGCAGAGTAGGTGAATTTGTTGGTATTGATCCTGATTATGAAGGTTTATTCGGTGTGTTAGATAGTGCAACTGTTAGATATCAAAGCAATGTTAAAAAATATCCCGACTTTACCAAAGCAACATTTATTCAAGCAGATGCAACTGTGCCTTTAACAGTTGAATCGCAAGAAAAGAAAATTACCACGATGAATCCTGAAAATAAAAAGCAAATTGAGAAATTCTTTGCAAAAGACAGAAAATATGACATTATTAACAGTCAATTTGCTATTCACTATTTATTTGATTCACAAACATCTATGAATAACTTGTCTGATACTGTTAAAAATTTCTTAAAACAAGATGGATATTTAATTTGTACATTATTTGATCCTAAACAAGTATTAAATTTATTAAATGGTAAACAATCATATACCTCTTGGTATACTGATGATGAAGGTCAAAGATCTAAATTTTTCGAACTTGTTAAAAAGTTTGAAGGTGATGCTAAAGATGAACCTGGTAATGCAATTGATGTTCATATGGGTTGGGTCAGTCAAGAAGGTAAATACATTACCGAATATTTAGTTACACCAAAATTATTAATTAAAACTATGGAAAAAGCAGGTTGTGTTTTAGTAGATACCGACTTATTTGTTAACACTTATAATATTAATAAAGAATGGTTTACTACTGTAATTGATCATGAAGAAAATCCTAAAAACAAAAAATTCTACAAAAATGTTGCTAAATTTTATGGCGACTTAAAAGGAGCTGAAAAAGAAGGTAGAGTTTGGAATGATTTATACAGATTCTATATCTTTAAAAAGTTAAATTAGATTTAATTTAGTTTAGTTTATTTATTTTAACATATTTTATAAGAAAAGTTGAAAACTCTTAATATTAACTCATTTAGATTTAATATTAATGGAATCAGAAAGTAGCTACGTAGGTATTTATCATAAGATATATAAATCCGGATTAATTAATAAAAATGATACCAAAATGTCATCCGAATTATCACATCAAAATATAATCCCCTTAACTCGTGTAAATCAATTCTTTTTTGGAACAAATTTGTTTTCCAATAAATTAAATTATTTGGTTTTACACAGAGATTCTATGATTAAAAAATATATGGGAATTTATTGGTTATATACTTCTAAACTAGAACAATATTTAGAAGAAGTATGTTCGGTGATTGATATTGGTGGTAAAATTAATTGTTGTCCTTATAATTATTTAAAAACATTTAATCACAAATCTATTCACCCATATTATCACACAATGATTAAATCAATAGACAATTTCTTGAATTATTTGAGTAAAAAAGATACTCCAGATGCTAGAACCATCTTAAATATTATGGCTCCAAACACTAAAAATGATCATTATAAATTAGAAGTCGAAGTTATGGATATTTTAGATTTAGGAGAAGTAACTAATAATGAAATGGTTTTAAAATTTGATAAAAAAGGTAAGCCATTATTTATAACCTTATCTTGGTCAAATAGTAAAGTAGGAGAACCTTCAAATGTTTTAAGAATTTGTGAAAAGGCAGAATCTGATGAATATGAAACATTATATAATTATATTTGTGATCAACTCAGAATGGATACTCCTGAGGAATTTTTAATTAATAATTTAGATAGAGTTTGTGGTTCAAGAGAATTTTCTGAAATTATGGTTAAATCTTATTTGGCCAAAAAAGAGTTTTCATATCCGCTTGAAATTATTAGTTCTATTATAATGTGGAAAAATCAAACATTACAAAATAAATATGAAAAATATTTTATATCCAGATATGAAGAATGTACTAGTGTAGTTGATTGTCAAGTTTTATTAAACTTTGAAGGCATTAATAAATTCCTATTAAATATTACAGAGGACTATGTTGAAAGTTTTCATGTTAAAGAACAAATTAATGAAATGTATTATAATTGTATGAATGAATTAATTAGTAGTTTTGAATTACTATATAAAAATAAATAAACAATTAATATTATTTTATTTACTTCAATTTAATTATATTTGCTTAACAAATTATTCAATGTAAGGATCTATTTTAGAGCTTAACTTGATTCAATTCTGTTTTTATTAAGCCTTAATGCTTAATTCAATGTAAGGATCTATTTTAGAACTTAATTCAATTAAGCCTTAATGCTTAATTCAATGTAAGGTCTAACATAAGCATAGAAAGTTGGGATGTAAACAGAATCTAATCTGTAAAGATAAGGATCATACCACCAGTAGTAAATAGGTTGAGCGGTAGGAACATAAGATTTAGCACGACGATAGAAATCTTCAGATGAATCTTCAAAATCAGAATCATCATCGGATAAACTGTGTTTTTGTGATTTCTTAGCTTTCTTTTTACCACCATCTTGGTTTAATTTAGCTTTGAAGTTATCTAATTTAGTTTTAAAGCTAGCAACGGCTTCTTCTTCACCTTGAACGGTCATAGGTCTTACTTTAAAGGTAACTTCTTTATCTTCCATTTGTTCTTTAACTTCAAAGTGATATAATTTACCGTCACCTGAAGATCCTTTTTGAATGGAGAAATGGAATTTAGGAACAAAGTTATTAAAATGTTCTGATAAGTTTTTGTAAAAAATATTTGCTGCTTCTTGAGAATTTTTAGCTTTAATCTTTGATTTAAAATTACCTTCAATATGAGGATTTACTAAAACGTATGTATTTACCATTTTTTATATATTTATAATTAGATTTTTTTTAATAATATTTTGCATTTTTTTAAACTTAAAATAATTTTAATGAAACATTTTAAAGAATAATAGTTTTATTATTTTAATAAATGGTTTATATATTAGAACTTAAAACAACACAAGCCGCAGCTATAAAAATAGTAACAGATGCCGTTAATTCATTATTAACGGATGCTAATTTTGATTTTTATCCTTACTATATCGAAAATACAGATTCCGATGATGAATCAGACAATGATTCTGGTTCTGAAAGTGAAAATGATAGTAATTATGAATCAGATTCTGAAAATGAATCTTCTGATGAAGAATCTGAGGATAATAAAGTAATGAAAATGAAGAAAAAAAATAAATCTAAGGCCAATAAAAAACAAGCTAATAAAGAAAAAAAAGATGTTGCTCCTAAAGATAAAAAAGATGAACCTAGTGAAGGTGAAAAAAAGAAAACAATTGGTGGAGTGGTATTAAAAGAAGTTAATAAAACTGGTAAAATTTTAGTTTATATGAGATTAGATGCTGATAAATTTGAAGTATATAAATATAATTATCACAAAAAGAAATTATCCTTGGGTATCGATATTGGTAATTTACTTAAATGCTTAAAATGTATGAGTCATTTTGATACTATGACTTGGTTGGTTGATGATGAAGATATTAATAAATTAATTGTTGTATTAGAAAGTGCTGAAAGAAAAGAAAAGAAAACATTCAAGTTAAATTTAATGGATATTGAAGAAGAAACTTATGATATAACACCTATTCAATTTCCTTATTCTATAACACTACCTTCTCAAGATTTCCACAAATATTGTAAAGATATGGCTGGATCAACAGATAAAATAGAAATTAAAGCAACATCTAATAAATTATTCTTTTCCGGAAAAGGAGAAATTGGTAATATAGAGTTTGAAGTTGGTGAAACTAATGGTGGTTTATCAATTGTATCTACCACAAATAATACCAATGAAATTGTACAAGGTTTGTTCGAACTCAAGTTTTTATTAATCTTCACCAAATGTACCAATTTATGTAATCAAGTTACAATGTTCTTAAAGAACGACTATCCTATCATCATAACTTATCAAATTGCCGCGTTAGGTGAAATTAAATTGGTTCTCAGTCCAACCAAATCTGACTAAGATTAATTTAAAAAAATTGTCGAGCTTGTTAAAGCTCAATGAGAATAAATTTTATGTATTCTCGTCTGTAAGTGTTAGAATTTGTTTCAAATTCTAATTACTTGGCTCCCGGACCTAAAAGGTCCAGTCTGGTATCTTCGATACCGGGGCCAATTTGGTTTCTACAAAACCGGATGCGATAATATTTTTTTTATAAAAATACTAGTTTTATAAAAAAAATTGATTAATTAATATTTATATTTATTAATTATACAATTTAATGGGAATATATTCTGACGATGAAATTTATGGTATAAAATGGACTAAATATGATCCTGAAACAGACAAACCAATTGATGTATATGAATTTAAATCAAATATAGTATTGGTCAATTCTGAAATTGAAGAAATTAAAAACAATTTTGAAAAAATAGATTTACTTGAAATAACTAATTATAGTTTTCAAGTTTATAAATCTTTTACATCAACTCTTGATGTTCAACCAGTTACCTATAGCACATGGTCAAGTGTTGGTTATGATTTTTTAAATACATTTTTTAAATCTCACTAATTTAAACTGTTAATAATATTATTTTAAGCTTTTACCATTGATTGATTTTCTGGCATATGCGCTATATAAATAATATCCATACCCCATTTTTTTAATATATTTTCATTAATTAATTTCAAACTGTTATTTTTAGAATTTTTGTTCCAAATTTTAATTACAGTATTATTATTTTTCTTTAAACAAATTGATAGTCCCATAATTTCATCTGAAATGGTTGGACATAATTGATTACAAGCTAAATAAACCGATAGATCTTCCCAAAGATCATCTGCTTGATCTTCTTGAATTTTAAAAGACCAACAACCTCCATTAATATTTTTTGGATCTTCCCAAATTGGGGTAACATCTTCTCTCATCAAAAAGAAATGTTTGTTAGTTACTCCTCCAACTTTATCCCAATTATTATAAAATTTCCAAAAATTACTAGCATTATCAATTTGATATATTTGCTTATAACCAGATAATTTCCAATTATCTTTTTCGTGGTGATACCAAATATTCCATTTGTATTTAAGTTTTGTATCCATTAATTAATAATATATAAAATGTCTTTAATTATGTTATTTTATTTTTTAATTTAAAGTAAAAAGTATTTTTATAATAATGTATCAATTATTATTAGTTTCTATAAGAAATTTTTTTGTTGAAAATTTTTTTGTAAAAATTAATGGTTTATATTCTAATAACAAATTTTATACAAATAATTGGTTGTCAACATTATTTTTTATTTTTAATATTATACCATTTATTGTTATTAAAATTTTATTTAATTTGTTAAAATATCAAATTATTTATGAAGTTGATGGTATTCATACAATAACTAATATAACAACCAATCATATTTTACCTATTATTTTAAAATTTGAGCTAGTAAATATAAATTCAAAAAATTCTATTAACATAACTAATACTATTAAATATTATAATTCTTCTTTGCCTCTAAGATACATAATCGAAAAAAATAACTTTACAAATTATGACGAAATAAAAATAAAATATATAAATAAAGGGAGAATAACAGAAAAATCATTAAATATAGAAACAGTTATTAATAATAGATTATTTAATTTATTTGAGAATTAAAAAAAATCTAATATAAAATATAAATATAAAATGAACAAGATTTTATTGCTTGTAATATTAGGTATAATATTATTTTTATTAGTGAATAGACAAACTTGTATTAGTGAAAATTTTTCTAATATTTGTTGGAGTTTACAATCATCATATCGCGATGATATTTTAATACAAAACAAAAAACTAATTATTGATTTAGGATTAAATGAAAATATTAATGAAATAATTGAACCATTAATTAAAACACAACCTATTGATAAAAAAATAACCTTAGAAAAATATTTAACTGATAAAAAGATACCATTAAACAAATTACTAAATGCGGTTAAATTAATTAACACCATTTTAAATAACAATTGTATGATCTCAGCTTTGGTTGAATATGATATTAAAGCAAGTACCCCATTAATTAACGTTGTTACCACATGGTATATGGATAATTTAAGAAATAGCATGTTATGTGTTATAAATGATAAAAAAGTAATTGATGGATTAATTAAACAAATGGCTGTTATTATTTTATCTCCAAGAATTGAATTATGTACTAAAGACAAATTTAAACAATACTGTGAAAAATCATATGAAAACTATGTTAAACAAATTACTCCTAAAGTTAAAGTTATTAGTGATGCTAAAGGACAAGCTAAAGCACAAGTTGTTAATAAAAAAGAACTTGAAACATTTGCCCAAGAATTAGATAAAACTAAAAAAGATTTAGAAGCTGGATCTTCAATGCAAATTCTTAATATGGAATCTAAACTTTTACCTCTTGTTTCCAACTCTCCTAAATACATGGATGTAAATTCAATGGCCAAATATTTACAAACATTTAATGCTAAATCACTTGGTAGCGATTTAGAACCATATATGATTAAACTTATGGGTATTTTTAAATCAAATAATAAAAAAGACTTGAATTTAATGGACAAAAAAGATTTTGGAAAATTTGTTGGTATTTTAGTAGATCAATTTAAATTATCTGTTAATAAAATAGTTGAAGAAGATGATTTATCAAAATTAAAACCATTAATTGTAGATTTTTCCAATTATCAAAAAATATTCTATTTATTAAAACACAATTATAAATTATTATTAGCTCTTGAATTAATTGATAAAAAAGTAAAAAGAGATGATGAAAAATTACAAGCCCAATTATGTTGCAGTAAAACTGGAGAAAAAAGTTGCTTTAACTTTTCAGTAAATCCTAAAAATCCTTCTGCTATTATTTATGGTTTTAATGAATTAGGTTATGTTAACACAGCTAAATGCATTAAAGAAGATGAAGCAAGTAAAAAACTTGAAAAGGAACAATCTATGACATTAGATGAATTATTTAGTAATAAATATGCTTTATGGAAAAACATAAGTAAGGAACACAAAACAACTATTTTAGCAAGTGTAGTTAATTTGTTTGCTATTCATGGAATTAAACTTGAAAAGATTGATGGTAAAATTCATGATATTAGAAAACAATTTGAAGAAAATAAAAATAAAATAACAATGAGTGATTTAAATTTAACTGTTCCTGTTAAACCAAGTGAAATTAATAAAAACTTTATTGTAAATAATGAATATTTTAAGGGTATTGTTGCAAGAATTAAAAAGGCTGATAAAATAGATAAAGTACAACAAATTGTTAAAGATATTGGATTCACAAGTGATCAAATACTATTTAATGCAAGTGTTAATTTGGTATATGCTAAAGATATTACCGAAACCCTTGCTTTAGTAAAAGAAGTTATGAAAAATTTTGGTTATGACAATAACTCAGTTACTGTTGCTAAAATATTTGGTATTGTTGGAACACCAGAAACTTTTGCTGAAATTATGAGTAAAACAACAATTTTACCTAGACATCATCAATTAATTGTAGATTTTATTCTTAAAACAATTACAGGTAAAAAATTTGCAGTTGTAAGAACTCATACAATGAATTCTGTTCCTGATACTATTATTAAATATTTACAATCAAAACCTGCTGATAAAAATTTGAACTTATGTAATGTTTATAACGATTTTTTATCTCAATTAAGAAAAGATAGAGTAATTTCAAATACTGAATTTAATCAATACGATCAACAAATTGAATTATATTGCAACCCTAATGTTGTTAAAATACCAGATATTAAATCAGTTAAAATACCTGTTAATGATAAGAAGGGATTAGCTGTTATTGATAGAGCACACAAAACATATACTGAATTCGTCAAAGAACATAAAGAAGTAGAAAAATATAATTTGAAATCAGAAGTTGTTTCTGATAATATTTTATTTAACTTAATTAGAAATACTTATAATTAAAAACACAGGCTAAACAGCTTAAACAAATATTACTATTTATTATTAATGGAACTATTACAATTAATAATTTTTAGTCTTTGTTATTCATTTATGAGCGCAAGTACATTTTTTGATACTGTTCTTATATGTTTATTTTTAAAAATTACTTATAAAACCAATTTATTACAAGCCAACCAATATGATCCAACTTCTGTATTATTAAATTTGGTAAACATTATGTTACATTTAATGGTTTATCAAATGGGTGTAATGATTGAAATTACTAAACAAAATAATATTGGAAATAAAGTAATTTGCACTTATAATCAACTTAATACCAAGTATGTTCAGTTAAGAAACAAATTATTGCATTGGGTTTTATTTACTCCAATGAAATTTGTAATGAAAAAAGCAATAGGAAATTTGGTTGATGAAACTGCAATGGAAGAAATTAAAAAATTAAGCCAGATGCAAGCACAAAAAATGGCGTCTGGTTCTGGTTCAAATGAACACCTACAAGGTTTTGGATTAGGTTTTAATAATATACCTAAATTACCAAAAACAACTATTAGCCCAAATATTAAATTAAATAGTAATCAAGATATTAATAACTTTTTAGATGGATTACTTGAAAGTAAAAAAACTAATTAAACACATCAAATAATTTATAATTTTACTAGTAATTTTATAAATTATCATTATTGAACCAATCTATACTAAATTTAATGTTTTAAGCTAAATATTCATAATAAAAATTGAATTAAAAATAATATCTAAAAAAAGAATATATATATTAATAATGACATCAAAAATTCAGAAAGAAATTGACAAACTTATTGAACTTTATTTCAATCAGCCAAAAGTACTTTATGAACATTTGTTTTCATCCTACCACCAATTTGTTGGTGAGATAATTCCTTATTCACTTATTCAAGAACAAAATTACTTTTATGAAAATGTGGACAAAGAACTTATCTTTTTGCATGGATTTAAATGTTCAAATATTAGAATTAAACCTTCTACTTTTGAAAATGATAATGAAATTAAATTTCCATCAGATGCCAGAAAAAACCATTTGAACTATTTTGCTACTGTTGTTGCTGATGTTCAGCAATTTGTAGAAAAAGTAGATTCTATTACTGGTGAAAAAACAATCAAACCTATTGGTGATGTTGAAAAAGAAACACCAGTAGCTAACATACCTATTATGGTTAAATCAAAATATTGTTCAACAAACATTAAACAAGACCTTAAAGGTGAATGTAGAATTGACCCTGGTGGTTACTTCATTGTTAATGGTGCTGAGAAAATTGTTATGTCCATGGAAAAAATGGTTGATAACAAAGTATTAGTTTTCACTAAAAAAGATCCTTCTTATGAAGATGGTCTTATTTATACCGCACAAATTAACTCTAGACGTAATGACTGGTCTGATAATTTACAAATTTTAACCATTAAAAACAGAAAAGATGGTGTATTTACAGTTAGTACTAGTTCACAATTAGTTGATATTCCACTTTTTATTTTGATGAGAGCTTTAGGTGTTGAAGCTGATCAAAATATTATTAGTCATATCACTTATGATTTAGAAGACACCAAAATGCTTAACTATATTAGACCTTCTGTTGCTTTTTCAGCTGATGAAAATGGTGTTCCCATTAGAACTAAAGAAGAAGCTATTGAATATTTAATTACTAAACTTAAAAAGAATAAACGTATTAGTCAATCTGATGAAGGTTTAGCAAAAATTCAAAAGAAAATGTACTTGGAAAAAATTCTTAGACAAGATCTTTTGCCTCATTTAGGTGAAGATATTACTAAAAAAATTGTTTTCTTAGGATACATGACTAATAAATTATTAAATGTCATGATGGGTCGTCAAGATGTTGACGACCGCGATGCATTACAAAATAAACGTGTTGAACCTCCTGGTGTTTTATTAGGACAATTATTTAGACAAAATTGGAAAAAGATGTTAAATGAAATTGGTAAACACTTTAAAAAGAAGAATCAATCTGATGATACTCCCATTAATGTGGTTAGTCAAATTAAACCATCTACTATTGAACAAGGTTTGAAAACAGCTTTGGCAACTGGTATTTGGGGTATGAATAAAACTAAAAAAGGTGTTGCTCAATCACTCCAACGTTTAAGTTGGGTTCAAGGTATCAGTTATTTAAGACGTATTTTGGCACCAAGTATGGATGAATCAACTGCTAAAGTCACATCTATTCGTCATGTAAATAACAATCAAGCGCAATTATTATGCCCGGTCGAAACTCCAGAAGGAGCCAAAATCGGTATTGTAAAAAGTTTATCTATGATGTCTACTGTTAGTGTTCAAAACTCAACCCAATCTGATGTTTTTAAAAGCATCCTAAAACAAACAAAAGGAATTAAACACCCATATGATGTTGATCCTCTCACTATGAATAGTTGGATTAAAATATTTGTAAACGGTGATTGGCTTGGAGTTTGTAAAATTGGACAAGCGCAAGATATTTATGACAGTCTTAAGAAAAAACGTAGAGAAAATGTTATTGATAGACATACATCAATTGTATTTGATTATAGAAACAAAGAAATCAGAGTATATTTTGATGGTGGTCGTTTAATTAGACCTGTATTAATTGTTGGAGATAATAAATTAAATATTACTCAAGAAGTTATTAAAGAACTTGATACTGAATTGGGTTTAAGTGATAAAACAAAGTCTTGGAGAAAAATTATCAGTAAATATCCTAATTTAATTGAATATGAAGATATTGAATCACTTAACCATTTACTTGTTGCTGAAGGCGAACACAGATTAGCCGAATCTTTAGAAGCAACCAAACGTAAAGTTGAATATACTGATACCACTAAAATTAACCGTTATGGTGATTACCGTTATGTTAAATACACACATTGTGATTTCCATTCTTGGGTTATGATGGGTACTGTTGTTGCTAATATTCCATTCTCTAATCATAACTATGCAAATCGTAATATTATTCACTTCTCTCAAGCTAAACAATCTATTGGTGTTTACTTAACATCATATAAAGATCGTATGGATATTTCTCAAGTTCTATATCACCCTCAAATTCCATTGGTTACTACTCAAGCCATGAAATATAATGGTTGTTTAGATTTACCATATGGTGAAAATGCAGTAGTTGCTGTTGCATCATACACTGGTTTCAACCAAGAAGATTCTATCATCTTTAACCAATCTGCTATTGATAGAGGTATTTTTAGAGCAGACACTTTAAAGAAATATGAAGCTGAAATTCTTAAAAATCCTTCTACTTCTCAAGATGATATTTTTACTAAACCCGATCGTAACAAGGTAACTGGTATGAAACAAGGTTCATATGACAAATTAAACGATAAAGGTTATGCTCCTGAAGAAACTATATTGGAAAATGAAGATATTATTATTGGTAAAATTTCACCTATTCAACCTACCGGTAATAATAATAAAGTTTATAAAGATAGCTCTGTCATCTTTAAAACAAATGTACAAGGTGTTGTTGACAGAATTCATACTGGAGTATATAACTCTGAAGGTTATGAAATGTATAATATGAGAGTTCGTATGGAACGTAAATTAATTCCTGGTGATAAGATGACTACACGTCACGGACAAAAAGGTACTGTTGGTATCACATATCCTCAAAAAGATATGCCTTTTACTGAATCAGGTATTATACCAGATTTAATTCTCAATCCTCACGGTTATCCATCTCGTATGAGTTTGGGTCACTTTATTGAATGTTTGGCATCAAAAGAAGCCGCAGAGACTGGACACTTTGTCG
>VFQS010001317.1_pt1 | contig 23201 bp, 23 predicted proteins | sample 3512361 | NCBI WGS metagenome assembly VFQS01 (sample SAMN10412375, study PRJNA504923) | tailings metagenome | isolation source: Relicate 1 Philex TSF3 active mining | place: Philippines
GGGCAGTGAAACATGAGAAATCTCCGAGTACTCTCAGACTCATGCCTGAGCTTCCCGAGGTAGAAACCGTAAGAAGGGGTCTACATCACCTCATCACAGGCTTTCGCATCTCAGCAGCCCACGATTTACATCCACGTGCACTCAAACCTGAATCCATTGCACCTCTTCACACATTAAATGGCGCAAGAATCACTGGCACCAATCGCCGTGGAAAATTCATGTGGATCACACTCAATCGCCCCTATGTATTAGTTGCCCACCTTGGCATGAGCGGACAATTTCTTATCCACCAAAAAGATCGCCCAAGGGCAACACATATCCGCGCTCAGTTTCAACTAAAGAAACCCCTACGCAATTTAGAACTTGTCTTTAATGACCAGCGCACCTTTGGCTGGCTTTCCATCGAAGAGTTAACCAATAACGTTCCTACATCCGCACAGCACATCGCCCCAGACCCATTTGATCCACTCTTCGATAAGAGCGCAACTGTGAAGAACTACTTGCGTCGTAATATCAAAATAAAGACGGCACTTCTTAACCAAGAGATCATGTCGGGCGTTGGCAATATCTACGCCGATGAAACCTTGTGGCGCGCAAAGGTGCACCCAGAAACCCTCACTTCAGAGCTTTCGCCAAAAAAGATTGCCAGCATTATCGATTACGCCACTGAGGTAATGAGTGAGGCCATCAAGCAAGGCGGCACATCCTTTGATGATCTCTATATCAACGTCAACGGCGAAAGCGGATTCTTCGAACAATCACTAGCCGCCTACGGACAAGAAGGAGAACCGTGCCCACGATGCGGAACTCCGATTAAGCGCATCACCTTCGGTGCGCGTTCGTCACACTTCTGCCCTCGCTGTCAAAGAAAATAGCCCATAAATGAGGACGAGTCGCCGCAGGAACGGCGACTCGACTAGCGAAAGCTAGCTCAGTCTCAAAGCAAAGAGCCCCTCGGGAATTACTTCCCGAGGGGCTCTTTCTATCACCAGTAAATTTCTGGGAGCAACCAAAATCAGAGATTTATGGAAACTTTTTTATCCTCAGTTACTGACAGTAATCAAATTACCTGCATCGGTAGTTGCAAGGAGCGAACCGTTACTAAACACCTCAAGATCGCGAATGCGCTCACCCATATCTACGCGCACACTTTCCACCACTTCAAATTTCTCATTAACCTTCATAAAGACCAATACTTCTTCTCCCAAAGTTCCCAGCACCAACGCCCGCCCCCAACTGCCCCAACCAGTTGACGGCAATTGCACCAATTCAGTCGGTGCAATCGATGGCACCCAATAGGTAATCGGCTCTAGATATCCCTCATGTGTTCCCGTCTTACTTGGTTTCACATAATCACCCGAGCTATAGGGCTGCCCATAAGAAACAAAAGGCCATCCGTAGTCGCCACCTTCTTTAATCACATTAATCTCATCGCCACCACGAGGCCCATGTTCTGCCGCCAGCAATACCTTCTTATCAAATGACACTATCCCTTGTGGATTGCGATGTCCCTGCGAGACCTTTACTGCCGATTTCGCACTAACCTTAAAGATTGAACCTAAATCACCACGCTTAGCCCTGTTATCAATCTCGGTATATCCCAAATCTCCGATAGTCACATACGCGCTGTTCTTATCTATTACCTCAAAGCGCCCCGCCGTGTGCTGCACAGCCGAGACTGGAACACATGGCTTAGTCACAAACCAATTGCGAGCAAAACTAACCCGCTGCTTCTTGCGGTCATAGCTCAACTCATCAATTGCGATCTCAACACACGAACCACCCGCACCCAAACGCGGATAAGAAATCAGCAACTTTGCAGAGGCAGCGCTTTCAGATAAGACAGCAATATCGTTAATCGCAAAGCGTGAATCATCCTGGCGTCGATTAGCCGGAATAAAACTCCCTAAAGAACGCAACCCCGTCTTTGCCTTATTCCAGGTGAGAATTTCTCCACCACTACGCCCACCACCGAGCAAGACAGTGTCATCTTTTAGTAGCGCAAGCGCGGGCCCTCGTGAATTACCACCTTCAGTTACGGCCCTGGTAATTGCCTTACTTTCAAAAGTTAAAGCAACGGTTCCATCCTTAAACTCAGATGCGTTCGCCGGCAACCCCATAACAAGTAACAGTGAGGTAACTAGCGCAACGCGCTTAATCATTGTGGGTAGTAACCTTCAAGAACTCCACGAACAAACTCAGCACGATTTTCTGCCGAGATATCCAAGATGCCCTGCTTCAACGCAGCTACAGGGAAATATATATTTGCAAGATCAGCAAGTCGCTCACGAGTAATCTGACCGCTCTTGATACTTGCAATTAACTCAGATGCACCAGGCAACGCCCCAATATCAAGCTGATCTAAATAACTAGCGCTATTGAGAATCTTCTCGCCCTCTGTAAGACCCAGTGAATATGCATCGCCTCCAGGTAACAACTCCTTGACCTGAGAAGTCAGCCCCGAAACCTGCCCACGTAAATCAGAGATTAACGATGCCCCTGAACTCAAGGCGATGGCTAATCCGGCAAGTGCTGCAATGGCTCCAACAAGTAATTTCATGCCGCCCAAAATATCAGCGACCTTTTTTCACCGCCTCTTGAAAGCAGCCGACCCACCTGTAATGGTCAGCACTTGCAAGCGTGGGATTTCTATTCCCAGTAGTACTTACCTTCGCACTTAATAATCTTGGCGCACATGGCATCTAGCGAAGGCCCAACGTTGTATTGCAAATCATCGAACCCAGCTGAGAGGGTTCCGATTACACGGCCTTCGTTATCGACGATTGGCCCACCACTATTTCCAGGTGAAGCATTTGCAGTAATCAGAATCTGGCTTGCGTTGTAATTAAGCACTGAGCCAAAGGATACGGATCCCTCGTAAGCATCTGCACTTCCTACCAACATCGCCCAATAACCTGGTTGTGGTTGATAAGGCGACAGCTGCAAAACTGGAATCTTGAGATCGGCCACAATCACAGCCAGGTCATTCTCTTCATCCAAGGTCACGATTTTGGCAGGCACCTCATCGGCATAGAGACGAGAAATTGTTAAATACTTTTCTTTCCCAATGCACTCGTCGACTACATGATGATTTGTAATAAAGACATTGTCGTACTTTTCATAAGCCTGCTCATCGAGAGCAACTGCCCATGCTGAGCCAATACTTTCTGATTTAGGCACCCTGCAGAAAACACTCACTGTAGAGCGCTGCGTGTGTTCAACAGTTGCTGAAATGCTTCGTGGCGGTACATAACCATCTTCACGCGGATCAGTTAGTGAATGTTGTTGCGACGGCGCCCACGCCAAAAAGAAAGCCCCCATTGCAAAGGGCGCCGCGATAATGACGAGAAAGGCAATGAACTTATTGGCAGGTGTTTCACTCATGCCACCACCCTAGAACCCACCACCGACAACAGATGCCGGATTCGAAGAACACTGAGATAGTCTTTTGGAATGAGCCCCGAGAGCCATCCCCGGATTGCCATCGATTCAAAGGCGCCAGTTCCAGAATGGGCGCGGCTCGAGCGTGAAATCATCGACAAACTCAACGCTGCAGCCCCTGAATTTGTTGCGCGATACACCCGTCCTGACGGTTCTTTGATTTGGCACGATGAATGGCCTGGAATGGATGGTTCAGATGATCCCTATGAAGGCTTTATGTATCTCGCCCTTTTCTACAGCATCGGTGGCAGCGAAGAAGTCTACGAATTAGCTAAAAAAATGTGGGATGCCATCACTTTGCAGTGGACGAAGTACGGACAGATCTTTAGAGAATTCGATGGATATTACGACTGGATGCATCATGGCGAGGGTTATCTCTTTCACTATTTCTTAGGTCAGACAAAACCTGAAACACTTATTGATCGTCAAAGAGCTGATCGCTTTGCACGCTTTTATACCGGCGAAGACCCAGAAGCGCAGAACTATGACCCCAATCTAAAATTGATGCGCTCGCCATTGACAGGCAGTAAAGGTCCTCGTCAGGTTGTTACTGAAGAAGATTGGTCTACCCATCGCTCAGTTCTTGATGACTATCCCGCCCCTTATGAAGATGTCATAAAGACTGACTTTTCTTCCATGCGCTGCCAGTGGTCTGATCCTGAAATCTACGCCGATTTAATTGAGAAGATGAATCAACGGATGAACCGTGGCGATGTGCCACTTAATCTCAATTCCACATCGCTACTAACCCATTCATACATGTACTCACATGATGAATCGATTAAGCGGACAGCCATTGATTACATCAGCGCATGGATGGATAGATGCCAGCAGAACCATGGAATCATCCCCGACAACATCGGCACTTCAGGGCAGATTGGCGAATTTAACGACGGTAAATGGTGGGGTGGATATTACGGCTGGCGCTGGCCACATGGGCTGATGACAATCATGGAGCCCATCACCAACGCAGCTATGAATGCGCTCTTACTTACAGGGGATACGAAATATTTAGAACTTCCTCGATCTCAATTCGATTTAATCTGGTCTCTGCGTAAAGATGAAAATGGCCAAATCACTATTCCTCATCGCCGCCTCGATAGCGGGTGGTCGGATTATCGCCAGCCATCAGCTCGCCATATGGTCTATCTCTGGACTGCTTCTATGGCACAAGAAGACCTTGATCGAATTAACGCACTTCCCTTTGAGAGCGACCGCAACGAGATAGTAATTCCGCGTGTGTCTGGAAGAGATAAGAAATCAGGGCGAAATACCAAGCATTACATCGGCAATACGCTCTCATGGTTTGAATTTATCCAAGGTAATTTTCCTGGCTACCCAACTCAAATTCTCAAAGCAAACCTCGAGCTCATTGATTCTCAATTACACAAGATGCGCTCCAATACCGGTGACCCTCGTAATTGGAACGCCTATGATCCAGCAACCGCTGATGTTGAAGTTGGCCTAGATCTAAGAATCCCTGGTTACAGCATCCATGCGTGGCAAGAGTTCAATCCAATTTATTTTGAGGGCCTGTCTCAACTTCTGACTGGTTCACCGATGCATATTTCGCATGGCGGTCTGCAATTTGGAAAGCTTCGCTACTTTGATGGAACAAAGAAGCGATCAGGGCTACCCGAAGATGTCGCAGCTATGGTCGAAAAACTCAGCGCTGATGAAATGACCGTGGTGTTGGTTAACCTCAGCGCAACTCAATCTCGTAGCGTGACGCTACAAGCGGGTAATTTTGGTGAAAACAGATTTGGCTCAGTCAAAATTTCTACCCAATATGGTCAGATACAGAATCTCGATGTCAATTACAAGTGGTTGACGATAGATCTTGCACCAGGAGCTGGAGCAACTTTTGACTTTACCTATTCAAGGTATGTCAATAATCCAACCTATGAAACTCCGTATTCATCACGGTCAGATTGGGAATCGATTCACTAGTTTTCAATTAGGTAATTGAGTGAGGATCATTGAACAGTTCCTCTTGCGCCAAGATATAACCACCAAAGAGTGCAGCATCGGTGTCAAGCGGAGACGTATCGAGAGTAAAGGTGCTCATATTCTTATTCTTTCGCTCTAAGTGATACCTAAGCCTTGGAATGAGCAGATCTGAAATACGCACTGCATAGCCACCCAAAATCACGCGATCTGGGTCTAAAACCGGTATGAGAACTGAGAGGGTGGTCGCAATAGATTCAGCAATAATTTCAATGCCTTTAGCGACATCAGCATTGCCAGAGTCTGCTCTTGAAACAATTTCACTTAAGTAAAATTCACTATCTTTGCCCCAGTCTTTCACTAAATCGGGGCACGTATTTTCAATAAGTACTTTAAATCCAATCTCAGTTTCGATACATCCAATTTTTCCGCACCGACATAATTTTCCATGTTGGTTGATAGAAATGTGGGCGATGTTTCCCATGGACAAGTTGGCACCCAATTGCAGTTCGCCATTTTGCACAATACCTATACCAGGGGTGATTCCAAGTTCGAGATGGAGCATCTGTTTTGATGTCTTATTTGACCTGATGATGTATCTGTATTCTGCGAGCGCAGCCAACTTCGCTACGGTGTTTAATTCGATTGGAACGCTCGTGGGCACGACGCTCTTGATGTAGTGCAGTAGCTCTAGTTTTTCCCAGTTGAGCGATGAAGAGGTAATCTTCATATCTGCATCAATAATTCCAGGCACAGCGACTATAACTTTGGCGATGCGAGCAGCTTGTCGTGATGCAGATTGAATTGATCTCTCAAGCATCGGCTGTACTTCAGCAACGCGCTCTTCAGGAGTGAGGTTGAATGAAGTAGTTGCTCGCTCGCGATATAACTCTTGACCGAGGAGGTCAAAGGCAACCACTGCTGTATGAAAAGCACGAAGCTCAATGACGATGATCGATGTGGCCTGGGCGTTAATGCGAAGTAGAACTCCGGGGCGCCCACGGTTCTGCCTCGACTCTTCAGCGCCTTGGCTCAATAGCCCCCGCTCGAGGAGCTCGTCGACAATGTTGGTTACGCCCGGCTTGGTCATGCCGGTGATTTTGGCTAATTGAGCGCGGGATACCGAGCCAGTGTCGCGGATAGCCCTAAAGATGATCCCCAAGTTGTGCCGGCGCAGCCCAGATTGCTCCAGAATCTCCCCATTTTCGAGGTTCTTCGTTCGCAACTTTCCTGCCTGCATGGGGACCTTGTTCTCGATTTAGGAGCCAATTGCTCGACTCGCCGAAATGATAGCGCCAGGGAGAGTCTTGACACACCCCTTTGGGGCGATTACTTTTTGTATAGTCACTTAACTATATCCAGAAGAAACTTGAGTTAGCCTCTTGTTTCAGCGCGAGAACTGGGGCAGGGTTTAGTTAAGTGTCATTATTTAAGGGGAGGCCATGGAGAGCGGATGCTGTAGTCCAGCTGCAACCTTGAGTTCCCCTGCTCTGCGCCCAGAGCCACACCGTGCAACGGCCACGATTGTAAAAACTGATGACTCCGCAATGGTCAAGATCCCGGCAGGCCCATTCATGATGGGGACCAATAGCGCCATCGCTTACCCAGCCGATGCAGAAGGCCCGCAACGCTCTATCGACTTAGATGAGTTCTGGATCGACGAGACAGCAGTCACAAACCTGGCATTTTCACGGTTCGTTGAAGCAACCGATTACAAGACCGAAGCCGAGATAGTGGGATGGTCCTTTGTCCCTGCATTTTTAATCTCTGCACAAGACCAAGAGCACGTGGTTGGTACATCCGCAAGTATTCCTTGGTGGGTCGGAATTAAGGGCGCAGATTGGCGCCATCCGCATGGACCAAGTTCATCCATCACAGAGATTCTTGATCATCCCGTTGTTCATATCTCTTGGGATGATGCCAACGCATTTGCTCAGTGGAACGGAAAGCGTCTTCCAACTGAAGCTGAATGGGAGAAAGCTGCCCGTGGCGCTCGCGAAAAAACTCTCTACCCGTGGGGCGATGAGCTAACAACCAATGGATCATTCAATTGCAATATTTGGCAGGGCGATTTTCCTGACTTTAATTCTGCTGAAGATGGATTCTTAGCAACTGCTCCGGTTTATTCCTTTTCCCCAAATGGGTATGGGCTTTATAACGTTTCTGGAAATGTCTGGGAATGGTGCCTGGACTCCTGGAGCGATGCAGACGATAGCAAAGTGATTAAGGGTGGCTCTTACTTATGCCACGACTCATATTGCAATCGATATCGACTTTCCGCTCGAACATCACAACCAAAAAATGGTTTCACAGCGCACATTGGATTTCGATGTGTAGCTGAGAAAAAAACAGAATTACTGGGTTCGCTGTGAACACAGTAAAGAAAGAAAACGAGAGAAGGATAGCAATGATAAAAGGAACAAAATGGCGGAAGGTGGTCGTCGCCGGAACTGCGTTAATGGCAATTCTAGCTACATTGCTACCCGCCTCAATCGCTCAGGCTGAAGTGAAGAAGTTGACCATTAACGTCAACCAATCACCTTGGCTAAATGCTTATAAGAAGTTGATTCTTGATTACACCAAGGAAACTGGCATCGAAGTGGATGTTCGAGTATTCCCTTACACTGAAATGCGACCAACTTTGGTGACAGATATTCAGTCCAATAACCGTACATACGATGTTTATCAGTATGACGAACTCTTTACCCACGAATTTGCCAACAACAAGTGGGTCAAGCCATTTAAGCAGATTGATCCAAACTTCAAGGTCGATCCAAATATTGGTTCCTACGGAAACTTCATGTACTGGAACCCAACCAAGCGATTTAGTGATCCTAAAGGTGATGTGATGAGCATGCCTTTGAACGGAAATACAAACGTCTTCCTCTATCGCAAAGACATCTACGAAAAGCTTAATCTCAAGGTCCCAACAACTTGGGATGAAGTTCTAGCTAACTCACAGAAGATTAAGGAAGCTAACCTTGTTAAGTATCCATACATTATTCGTGCGCAGGCCGTAACGAGTGGTTCAAGCGTTACCTACGACTACATTCATATCCTCGCCTCTTATGGTGGACGTTTCTTCAATAAGCAGGGCGAAGACTGGCTTCCAGTAATTAACTCTAAGGAAGGCAAAGCAGCCGCAACAACGCTACGTGCTCTTGCTAAGTATGGCCCACCTGCAACCAGCACCATCGGTCAATCACAGGTAATTGCAGCAATGCAAGCTGGTGATGCAGCTCAGGGTCAGGTTGTATTTGCGGCGGCTAACTCAATGAATGATCCTGCTGCATCTCGCGTTGCTGGCAAGATTGGTTTTGCAGTGATGCCAAAGGGTTGCGCTTCATGTAATCCAGGTGTTGTATCTGGTACATGGGCAATGTCAGTGCCAACAGGACTTTCATCAGAGCGCGAAAAGGCAGCTTTGGATTACATCAAGTGGGTACTTTCTAAGAAAGCTCAGATCAAGTTTGCTGAGTATGGTGGAATCCCAACCAGAACCGATGTCATCGAAGAAGCTAACTTAACTCCTACACAACGCGACTATCTCGCTGTCTACCAGAAGGGCCTCAATTATGCGACAGAGAATATCCGTCAGATATTTGCAGCCCCAATGCTTGCAGCAACAGAGGCACGTCTAGGAGCTATCGCTGCTGGAACAGTTACTCCAATTGCTGGCATCAAGGCTTTGAATAGTGATCTCACAAATATTGTGCGTTCATCTGACTATGCATTGAATGAATCACGACAAGTAACGATTACTTGCGTTAAAGGTAATCGAGAGCTCAAGGTCACCAGAACTGGCGTAGAAGCAAAGTGCCCTCCTGGTTATAACAAGAAATAACTAGAAAACTATCTAGTTCCTAGGTTACGAAATGAAAGGGAGCAAAAAAATGAGTAAACAGGCGGTTCGAGGTCGGCCTGCAATTACTGCGCCCCTTTCTGGTAGAAGGGCGAATGCAGTATTCGCCCTTCTACCATTCGTAGCATTTCTCGCGGTATTTGCGGTCTATCCGCTCTATGAACTAGTTCGTCTTTCTTTTATGGAGACGGAAGTTCTTGATGGCGAATTCTTCTCTGCCTTTAATGGCCTCGATAACTTCAGGAAGATTCCTGAAGACCCACTAGCTATTAACTCCATCAAAGTGACAGTGCTCTTCACGGTACTGTGCGTGATTCTGACTCTGGTAGCTGGAACAGCAGGAGCCATTCTGGTCAATAGCTCAAAAATCTTTAAGAATGTAGCCCGCAATATCTTTGTATGGCCAGCAGTTGTCGCACCAGTTGTCGTAAGCGTTATGTGGCTTCTGATTCTTGATCCAACAGTTGGCCTTGTGAATAAAATATTGCAATTTCTTGGTGAGGAACCACAGATTTGGCTCAACAGTAAAACTGGTGCCTTTATTTCAGTCGTTGTAGTCGATGTGTGGCACTGGACCCCAGTGGTATTTCTCTTTATCTACGCGGGTCTCAACGGAATTAACCAAGAAATCCTTGAAGCTGGACGGGTTGATGGAGCATCTGAAGGTCAATTGGTAAGAAGAATTATTCTGCCAATCCTTCTACCAACAATCGCTGTGATTGCAATTCTTCGAACAATTATGAGCATCAAGGCTTTTGATGAGATGTACCTTTTGACTAAAGGCGGACCAGAGGGCGCCACATCTCTTATCAGCTTACATATCCGTGGCATCTTTGTTGAGGTTCTTGATTTTGGATATGCCAGTGCACTCAGCCTCTGCATCGTGGCTGTTTTGGGGCTGATTGTTGGAGTCTCTTATTCAGTCAGAAGAAAGAGACGGTCTCTCTAATGACTCTAGAAAAGACTGAGCAGAAGAATAAGCAAAAAGCTAAGGTTAATTACTTCTTAGAGCTTTCCATTCTCATAGCCATTGTTATCACTTTGATCCCAATTATTTGGATTGTGATACTTGCATTCTTGCCTAATAGATCAATTATCAATACAGATTTTGATTTCTCATTCTGGTTAGGCAATTTCCGAGATCTGGCTGACCCTTCTCAGAACTTCGTCAGACAAATCTTTAATAGCTTAACAATTACTTTTGGCACAGTTATTCTGACTCTCGCAATTGGTGCAGGCTCAGGGTATTCACTCTCAAAGTTAAAGCCGCCAAAGTGGGCTACCACCCCCGTCTTTATCTTGGCCTCATTCTTGCCAATCGTTCCTCCGATTACTCTGGTGCCTGGAATTTACTCAACGCTTACTAATTTGAATTTGCTGGGTTCGATTACGGGACTTATCTTGATTAATACAGTCTTTAATCTGCCCTTTGCCATCTTGATGATTAAGTCTTATTTTGATCAGATACCTGAAGAGTTACGTGAGGCCGCACTTGTTGATGGCGCCTCTGAAAAGAGAATCTTCTTCTCTGTGCTCCTACCGCTAGCAAAACCAGGGTTCGGCGCTGTTGGTATCTATGTGGCAATCATGGCCTGGAATGAATTCTTGATGGGCTTGATCATGACAACCGGTGGCAAAGCTGCACCTCTGACGGTTGGTATTGCATCCCTTGTGCAAGATTATGAAATCACCTTCGGTCAAATGTCGGCTGCAGGTTTTGTTGCAGCGATTCCAATCATTGTCCTGACTGCGGTTGCAAGCCGTCAAATTGTTTCAGGACTCACTGCTGGGGCAGTGAAGTCATGACCAATGTTGTTATCTTCCTTGCTGATGATCTGGGTTACTCAGATATAGGTTGTTATGGCGGTGAGATCAAGACTCCCAATATTGATTCTCTAGCCGCGCACGGTGTTCGCATGAGCAATTTTCATAACACACCACGCTGCAGCCCCAGCAGGGCATCGCTTCTTACCGGTCTACACCCACATCAGACAGGTATGGGAATTCTGGCCAATGATGATTCGGCAAAAGGTGGATACACCGGCAAACTCAACGATCGCTGTATTACTTTGGCCGAGGTTTTAAAGTCAGAAGGCTTTACCACTGCAATCCGCGGAAAGTGGCACTTAACTCCCAGCAATCGCGTGCCAGATGATGCTTGGCCTACCAATCGCGGTTTCGACACTTTCTGGGGAACTATGACTGGGTGCGGTACTTACTATCAGCCAGGAACGTTGACGCGTGGCACAGAAAATATCGATCACGAAGCTGATCGAGAAGGCTTCTTCTATACCGATGTGATTGCTGATCAATCTGTTGACTTCTTAAAGACTCATAAAACAGAGAGCCCAGATAAACCGTATTTTCTCTATGTGCCATTTACTGCGCCCCACTGGCCGCTCCATGCACGTGAAGAGACAATCAAAGAGTATGACGGCGTCTATGAAGCTGGCTGGGATAAGTTGCGCGAAACTCGACTCAAGCGTCAGAAAGAGCTGGGCTTATTACCTGATTATCTTGAATTAAGCCCTCGTGATGAAGGCGTTCCTAGTTGGGAAAAGGAAGCCCATAAGGAGTGGCAAGTTCGCTGCATGCAGGTCTACGCCGCGATGGTCACCGAGATGGATCGGGCAATCGGACGAATCCTTGATCAAATCCGCGCCAATGGCGATTGGGAAGACACAGTCATTTTGTTTATGTCAGATAACGGGGCATCGGCAGATCCAATGCCACTGACTGAGCTGCAGTACTGGAGACAACGCACAGATATCTTGCGACATAAGACTAAAGATGGACGCGATGTTCGCATTGGAAATGATCCACTGGTCATGCCAGGTGGGGAAGATACCTACTTAAGTTATGGACGTGGTTGGGCAAATCTTTCCAACACCCCATTTAAGTTATTTAAGTTGTGGGCACACGAAGGCGGAGTTGCTACTCCCTTCATCGCTCACTGGCCACAAGGCAACCTGCGTACTGGTGAAATCTTTGAGCAGCCTTTCCAACTGACCGATGTAATGCCAACTCTGCTTGAACTCCTTGGAGCCAAATACCCAAGTGAACGAGCTGGAGTGCCGCTGCCACCACTTGCCGGTCAGAGCATGTTCGGCACCTGGAAGGGCGCAGATGTTGGTAATCCAACCTTGTGGTGGGAGCACTGTGGCAATGCTGCAATCAGAAGCGGGCAATGGAAATTAGTTCGCCAATATGACTGCCCGTGGGAGCTCTATGACATTAATGTCGATAGAAGTGAGTTACGTGATCTCAGTGCGCAACACCCTGATGTAGTCCAAGAGCTTGCGGCCACGTGGCAGGAAATTGCTACACAAAATGGTGTAATTCCTTTTAGGCAGATTATGAATATCTACTTCAACAAAAACTTAGTCATGAATGCCCACCTGGCCATTCAGTAATTCAAAGCGAACAAGAGGGATACGAGAATGGCAAGCAAAGCGACCAATGTAATTATCTTCTTAGCCGATGATCTTGGCTATTCAGATATCGGTGCTTATGGCGGAGAAATTCGCACTCCAAATCTAGATCGACTCGCTAGCCGCGGCGTAAAGCTCTCTAACTTCCACAACACTCCTCGCTGCAGCCCAAGCCGCGCATCACTTCTGACTGGTATTCATCCCCACCAAACTGGTATTGGAATCTTGACTGGCAACAACGAAGCAGAAGGTGGTTATGCAGGTAACCTAAATAACCGCTGCGCAACCATTGCTGAAGTTCTGAAAGAGAACGGTTACATCACAGCAATTACCGGCAAGTGGCACCTGACTAATAGCCCAAATAAGCCAAACGGCGCCTGGCCAACAGAACGCGGCTTTGATTCATTCTTTGGCACTCTCGATGGCTGCGCCACTTACTTCCGTCCCGGCACGCTCACACGCGGCATGGAGAACATTGAACATGAAGCTGAGAAGAACCCAGACTTCTTCTACACCGATGCAATCGCAGAGGAGGCCGTTAAATTCCTCAGCGAAAAACCAGCCGACAAACCACATTTTCTCTACGTTCCATTTACCGCCCCTCACTGGCCATTGCATGCGCGAGAAGAGACAATTAAGTCTTACGCCGGTGCCTTTGATGAAGGCTGGGATGTTATCCGCACCAAGCGCCTTGCTCGTCAGAAAGCACTTGGCATCATTCCTCAAGAAACTGAGTTAAGCCCTCGCGATGCTCGCGTACTTTCTTGGGAAGATGAGACAGAGAAAAAGTGGCAAGCGCGCCGCATGGAAGTGTATGCAGCGATGATCACTGAGATGGATACAGCCATCGGCAAGATCTTGGATCAGGTAGAAAAGAATGGCGAATGGGATAACACCATCATCATCTTCCTCTCTGACAACGGCGCATGCTCTGAGGCGCTGCCACTTGATGAAATCGCCGATTTCCGTCGCGCAAAGAATTTGATGGACACTCGCACTCGCGATGGACGCCGAGTAGTTCTTGGAAATGATCCCGATGTCATGCCTGGGGGAGAAGATACCTACGCCAGCTATGGAGTCGGTTGGGCCAATGTTTCCAATACTCCTTTCCGTCTTTATAAGCGCTATACCCACGAAGGTGGCGTGATGTCTCCCTTCATCATTCACTGGCCTGCCGGCAAGTTATCTGATGGCCGAGTCAACACCAGCACCTTCCAATTGGTTAACGTTGCTCCAACTCTCTATGACGCACTCGGTGTGACATATCCAGCCAAGCTCAATGGAAATACTCTTGAGCCACTTGTCGGCGGCAGTATGTTGCCTGCTCTTCAAAATTCACAATCTGAAAGATCACAGTTGTGGTGGGAGCACATCGGAAACGCTGCGATCATCCGTGGCAACTGGAAGTTAGTGCGCCAATACGACTGGGATTGGGAGCTCTATGACTTGAGCACAGATCGAAATGAGCTCAATGACCTGTCAAAGGCTAATCCTGACCTCGTTGCTGAACTCACCGCTGAATGGGAAAAGTTAGCCAAGCAATACGGCGTTATTCCATTTAGAAAGACTCTCGAGATTTATCACAAGCAAGGTATCCGTGCCACCGACTCTAACCACCACATTTAATTGGATTTGATGTAGATGCTTGTTCTAGCCCTTAGCGTAGTAATCGGATTAGTTGTAGGTCTGCTTGGCGCCGGTGGCTCCATCATGACTACTCCGCTCTTTGTCTACGTCGAGGGCATGAAGCCAGTTGAAGCAATTGCCTCTAGCCTTCTTGTGGTTGCGGCAGCTTCCTCCTTCGCGCTCATTCGCCATGGAATGCGTGGACACATTCAATGGCGCACCGGATTTATCTTTGGTTTCTCAGGAATGCTCAGCGCCTTTGTAGGTGGTCAAGTCGGTTCACATCTACCGGGCGACATTCTCCTCTTCGCATTCTCAATAATCATGGCAGTAACTGGATTTGCCATGATTCGCCGCCGTAAAAAAGCAGCGCTAGAGACAACCCACAAACCTAGGACCTACCGCTTAATTCTGGATGGCGCATTAGTCGGCTTCATTACCGGCATTGTCGGCGCTGGCGGTGGCTTCATGGTTGTGCCTGCCCTCGTTCTATTCGGCGGGCTAGCAATCAAAGATGCCATTGCAACATCACTTCTTGTCGTCATCATGAAATGCCTCGGAGCATTTGCCGGCTTTGTTCTCAAATTCAATCGAGAAACTTTTATCTCGTTCAATACCAATATCTCTTTCGATTTCCGAATCATCTTGCTGGCAATAGTGGGAGCATCCGTAGGATCAGTAGTCGGATCTATGTTCTCCACTCGGGTAAAGGCTGAGAAGCTCAACATCGCCTTTGGCTGGTTTGTCATCCTTGTCGCAGCCTTTATCTTCTTTGAAAATCTCAACGGCGCCATAACCCACTAACTCTTCTAGGAATTAAAAAAGGGCCCCGGCTATTTACCGGGGCCTTTTCCGTCACCAACTCCAGGTGAAATGTTAATTGCCGAGATTTACCAAATCTCAATTTCACCGAAAGATACAGAACAGCTATCTGACGTAGGAAGATTAGCACCCACAAATTAGTGGCCAGTGACTCTCAGTAACTTTTCTGCCAACAACGACTACTGGATGCCACCTACTTAAAGCTCAGCCCAGATCCCAACCCAGTCACACTTGGTGCAACCAATATCTGCCTCACTCATGATGCATCCGCCCACGATGTATTTCTCAAAAGGAAAATCTTCATCAGGCATCCCATAGATAATCCGCTTTAGCCCCATAGCCCCACACTGCGGGCAGACCAAAGTACGAAGTTGCTTCCTTCGCTTCAGATTCGCGCTCATATCAAGAGCGTAGAACCCACCACCGACAACTACATCAAATCAGCGCAGGCCTCGAGAGCTTTCTCATTGGCATAATCCAAGTTTGAACCTGTCTCATCCAGCAACTTCGCAGCCTCTTCTTCCAGGCACTTGTTGTAAGCCGCAGGATCTGCCTTCGCTTCGTCTTTCTCGCCCATGCCACATCCAGTAAGGAATAGCGCTGAAGTGATACCCATAACCATCAAAGTCTTATTCATCTATGAAGCCTAATCTCGCGCTCGCTGGCGTCAATAGGCCCACCAAAGCAAAAACCCGCAGATTTCTCTGCGGGTTTCTCTGTAGCTAGCACTACCACGACGTATTAAAACTCTATCACTGCTTATGCTTTCCAACCTGCTTTAACTTACGCAGCGCCTTAGGCGTAATCAAGCCACCAAAGGTTCCCCGCTTCGGTGCCGTCAGAAAACCAAGATCCATCGCATAGCTCACGCACTCACCAACAAACTCTTGACGGACTATCTGTTTCAGATGATCGTGTGAATTTCATTGTAATTTTAAGATTTAAATTGCCAAATTTGCAGAAATTAATTGATCGGTTGTGAGAATCTCTATCTTTTCTTTCATCTCAGGAATCCACTCAGAGAGATGATTGTTTACAAATTCTCTCATCCCCTTTGACCAACCTTCGCCACCCATAATAATCCAACTTTTCTTGTATCTAGGGTCGATCTTCATCGAGTAGAGAAGCTTTATTACTTCGTATGCGATCTTTTCTTCAGCGGTACCACTTGTTCCTTGAAATTTACAGGAAATTAAACCTCGAAAATCTGGTTCTGTCGTGCGATAAATTTCCCAGTCGACTCTGTGCTTACCTCCACCCGGCTTTTCTCCAACCGTGGCCTGAGGAACCGCAGTGAGTTGGTTCTTTTCGCAAGATCTCTTGATACACATTTCAATGATCGCTTCATAGTTCGAGCCAGTTGTTGTATCACGTTGAGCCATACTTCAAGGCTAGTGAGGTCTAGATATCAGATCAAGCTCTCCCATCGCAGATCCCCTTAAATGACTGTAATTCATTCCGAGTACTTCATAAACAGGCTTGCGGGTAGAGCCAGACGAGGAAATGGAACGAGACATCAAAACTTTGCGGAGGGTAAGAGATTTTCTGAAAATCTTTCTCGTCATAGGAGTATCTGAATTGGATAACAGAACATAAACGCCCTTTGCGTTTAATTTGCCAATAGTTTCAGCAAGGAGCTCCTGTTCAATGATTCCAAAACCCTCTTTTGCGTAAGCAGAAAAACTAGCACTCGCACTCAGGGGAATGTAAGGAGGATCGAAGTAGACCAAGTCACCTTTACGTGCTTTTGACACCGCCTTCTCAAAACTTAAATTTGTAATTGTTGAACCTTTAAGCCGCTTACTGCAGGCTCGTAAATTCTCTTCAACAAATAGAGATGGATTCTTGGACTTGCCAAATGGGACGTTGAATTCCCCCTTGCTATTCACTCTCCAGAGCCCATTGAAACAAGTCTTGTTGAGGTAGATGAATCTTGCAGCCCTAGCTACTTTGGTACGTGGAACTGTAGAACGAATGTCATAAAATGTTTTCTCATTAATCTTTTTTGAAAGCACTTCTAGCTCTTTGATAAGCGCTGATACGTTATCTCGAATAACTTCATAAGTGTTTGTTAATTCAGGATTCATGTCATTTATAAAAAGGCTTTTCCCGGGGACAATCAATTTGCTGCCTGGTTGACCTAGAGCGAACATCAACGCTCCTCCACCGATGAATGGTTCGAAGTACCGATTCTTCTCGGGGTCAAATTCAATAGGAAAAGTCTCGATTAATAGAGGAGCAAGTTTTCGTTTACCCCCGGCCCACTTCACGAATGGAATCGGGTACGGCTTAACGTTGGCCGTCTTTTGGTGCAGCTTTGATTCCTTCACGCCGCAAGACTAGGTCAGACATCCGACATTCGTTTGAAAAGGACTCCTGATTTGAAATTTTCAAACCTTGATTCCTAACTAGGTGTTAACTACCCCCCATGCAACTACTTAGACGACTTGCTCAGATAATTCTGGGTCTCGCTCTTGGCTATGCCGGGGTGGGGCATCTAGGGGCTAATCGGGTGGAGTTTCAGGCGCAGGTTCCGAGTGTGCTGAAGGAGTATGCCGATTTTGTGGTGGTGGCATCTGGGGTAGTTGAGATTGCGTTGGGGAGTGCGTTGTTGGTGCTGTGGAGATATCGAGTGGTGGTGGGTTGGATAGTTGCAGCCTTCTTTGTGGCGATCTTTCCGGGAAATATCTCGCAATATATGAATGGGATAGATGCATTTGGTTTAGATAGCGATACAGCGCGGCTGGTGCGATTGTTCTTTCAACCGTTATTGGTGGTGTGGGCCTTGTGGTGCACGGGGGCGTGGAGAGCGCGCCATGTCAGAAGGGCGCTCTAGGCTCTACCCATGATCGATCTGCTGGCAGGGATTCCACTCTGGGTTGTCTTTGTGCCTATCACGATGGTTATTGCGTATTTCAAAGGTAGGCGTCTGGTGTTGTGGGGAGTCCTTGGGTATTTGGCAGGCCCGCTTGCGATAGTGATTGTCTTGGTGCTCTCGAAGTTACCGCGTAAGGAATATGGATGGTTATTGGGGTTACAGAACAAAGTGGCTTCGAAGTCGATAGAGAAGAAGTTTGAGGATTTAGGTTCTCCTGATGATTTTTTACGTGAGATTGATAAAGATCAAAAAGATGAGAAGTAGGTAATTGATATGAGTCTTCGATTTAGAAGGTCGATGAAGTTGTTGCCTGGAGTCAGATTGAACTTCAGTAAAGAGACAGTGGGTCTTTTATTTGGTGTGCCGGGTGCTCGCTACACCGTAAATTCCAAGGGGCGACAGACATTTAGTACCGGTATTCCTGGAACTGGTTTATATAACGTTGAAACGTTAAGTAGTGGAAGACGTAGCGGTGGTGGGCGAACATCGGCAGAAGAGGCGTGGGAAGAAACTGATCCGTGGAAGGGGCCGCCGGCTCCGGGGTTATTTGCGGGTAAGGCAGAGCGGGCGCTGAATGCTTTCTTATTAGATATCTATAACTCTGAACATCCTGATGACGCAGGTTCTGTGATTGAGAAAGCGGCTGCGCTGCGCGCAGAGCATGAGAAGTTGAGATATCCGCTTGAGTTGATTTCGTTCTTGCATGGAATTACCGATGACAAGTGGGAAACCCAGGCAGCGCAATGGGGCGCTGGGTTGTGGCAGTACCGTGAATTGGTCTTTAACGATAAGTATGTGCGTAAGTACTTTTCGGGGATAAAGCCATCAGTCACTATTTCAACCGGCATTACAACTCAGCTGCATTACAACGAGCAGACTTTGGGATTTATCTGGGCGGAAGTGTTGCAGGGGCAGGGCAAGTTTGAAGAGGCTGTAGCGGTATTGACAGCGATTGCACCAGATCAGATGGTGGCGATATCACTTGCTGATATTGAGATATCGGCAGGAGATTTTGATGGGGCGATTGAGACGACAGAAGATATTGAAGTCTTTGATGATGCAACGGCGATGTTGATGGTCTTGCGTGGTGTGGCATTTCGGGGCAAGGGCATGCACGAGGCAGCAGTTGAGTGCTTTAAGCGGGCGTTGAAGGGGAAAGAGATGCCTGAGGCGTTGGTGCATCGTGCCTTGTTTGAGCGTGGGGTTACCTACGGCTTGATGGGCAAGAAGGCGATGGGCGTGAAAGATCTTGAGAAGATTTTGGTAGATGAACCTAACTACCCAGAGGTTGAAAAGAAGTTAGCTGAGTTGAAGAAGTAAAAAACCCGCAGATTGCTCTGCGGGTTTTTCTCTGTAGCTTCACCGCTCTGACGTTGCAAAAATGTAGCACACTCTAGATGCACCGCTCTGACGTGAGCTAAAGATATCAGAGGCTCCATCGTGACTGAGAGTAATCAGCAATCTACACAGTTGTTACATTCAGTTCTCACTCTAAAGAATTTGTACTGCTACGATTTTTCATGTGTTGCAGAGCTAGGTTGGCAAACCTGAATTAAAAAGCGAAGTAATGCTGGAGGTGGGAAAAAGTGGGCTCTGATGGGCCCACTTTTTATTTCCCAAATTTATCCACAGTGAAGAAATAAATTAGAAACTCGTTTGCTGTTCTTGGTCACTATTCGCCTGCCAGGGTGGGGTGGTGTAGTGGTAGCACATGTTGATTTGCCATCAGCAAGATGCGAGTTCGATTCTCGTTCCCACCTCTGGTCTTAAAACCCATCATTTTCAATGGGATAGGCACTCAGTGAGCGCTTTGGCGCATTAGCCGCTACCCTATAAAAAGTAAGTAACTAGTTAAGGGGATAATCATGGGCGCATGCCAGTGTGGATATACGACAGATCCAGAGAAGAACTGCAACGGAACACATAACGTGGTCAAGGCTGTGAAGGCTGACCTGATTGCAAAGCTAGAGGCTAATGGCCACGCAGAGGCAGCGGAGATCCTTAAAGCGAAGTAAGTGTGTCGTGGGGTAATGGCTGGGCACAGGCGTACCCTTTAATATGGCTAAAAAAGAGAACGGAATAGCAGAGACTTCGATCCTGCCACTTAAGTATGTGGACATGATCGAAGATGTTTTTCATGCAATCTTGGCAGTTGCCCTGCTGGGAATCGGTATCGGCGCTTTCTTCTTTAGCATCAAGCGGTTGATTGAGACTGCGCCCTTCTTTCCAAATGGAATGATTCAAGGCGTTAATGACATCTTATTTATCGTCATTATTCTAGAAATCCTGCGTACTGTTATTTCGCGCTTTACCGATGGTGTCTATCAGCTCGATAAGTTCTTGATTATTGGCGTCATCGCTGCCGTGCGACACATTCTGACTGTGGGCGCATCCCTTACCCTTCAAACAGGTAAGAGCGATGAGGCATTTGAACGTGCAATTTACGAGTTAGGTCTTAACGCCATCATCGTAGTTGCGCTGGTCTTTGCCATCTTCTTATCGAAGGCTGCCCACCGAGATAGATAGTTTTATTCGAAATCTCCGCCACGGCCCGTAAGGCGCTGGCGTTTCTTGCTCGGCCTATCCACGCGGGTCACCAGAAAAATCGTGGCGACCGCGTAGATAGCGATTATTGCGAAACCGATACGCATTGTTATCCGAGTACTGCCCAGACTACGAGTGCGAAGATTCCGATTCCAAGCCCAACAATTGCAATTGCTGAGAGTGAGAGAAGTCCACGAGATTCTGAGATCTTCTTTGAAAGAGCTGTTGGCTCCTCTGCATTCTTCATATCGATAAGAAGCGCTTCTGCTTCGCGAACTGCTGCATATTGGCTGATGATTGCAAGAATTCCGGTGGCTGCAGCAACGCCGATGGCGAGGTACTTAGCTCCATCGGTTGCGTTTTCGAATCCACCAAATGCTGCGACTGCAAATACTCCGATGAGTACGAGCGCTGGTGCTACCTGAGCCTGAATAATTTGAACGCGTAGTTCGTTCCACGCTTTAACGGTTGCTTTTGCCTTCATAGGGGCCTCTTTCATTTCTTAAACATCCAAGGTGGATAGACATGAGGGTAAGGGGTGTGGGCTTTGGGCGCTAGCCCAAAACGGTGAACGCTTACTTAACTAGGAGAGATTTGTTAAGGATGAGGCGTCCTTGTACTTGGACAGTAACAATCTTTGGACCAGGGGTGACTTTATTGGTGCCAATACGACCGGTCTTGCCATTGATCTTGACGATGACCTGCATTCCGGTGACATTGTTGACATAGACCTTGACGATGCCCTTGCCAACGAATGCGCTGGCCTTAGGCGTTGGAGCTGCTGTGACAGTCACGGTGAAGGTGCGAGAGATACCTGCAAAGGTTGCAGTAGCTGCTTGTGTGGCAGTGATGGTGGCAACGCCTGCTGCAACTGCAGAGATTGTTGCCCCGGTGACTGTTGCAATAGCTGGATTACTTGATGTGTAGCTCCATGCACCAGTTGATTGGCTAGTTGGTGTGGCCATTGCTTGCGAAGTTCCGGCAATCAGCGACTTATTGGGGATAGGTGTAACAACAGGTGCAGGTTTAACAGTGATATTGGTCTGTACAGTCTGTGATTGGCCATATTTGCCAGATGGTTCTTGGTAGGCAGAGATAATGGCTGTTCCTACTTTGACTCCAGTAATGACGTTATCAACGATTGAAACAATGGATGGGTCAGAGGAGGTAAAGATCCACTTACCCGTTGAGTTGGATTGTGGCGTGACCGGTGCTGTCAGTTTCTCGCCAACGCCAACTGCAAGTGGGTTAAATGCGCCCAGCGTTGGGGGAGTTCCGATGACGAGTACTTCAAAGTTTACTGAAGTGGCGGTGTAGGTATCAGTTGCTGCCTGAGTCAGGGTGATGGTGGCTCGTCCTGCGTTATCAAATTGCATTGCGCCATTGTTGATAGCAACAATAGTTGGTGCACTCGATGTTGCACTCCATGCACCATTGGAAAGCGAAGTTGGATAGACAATCTTGAGCGCTGGGTCTCCAACTAATTTGGTGACATTTGCCGGTGCAACCAGATTTTGTTTACCAAGAATCTTTACCTTCACAGCAATTGGGCCGGCAGTTCCGTAGTTGCCGGTGGCAGGTTGTGTTGCCGTAAGGGTGATGGTGCCAGGCTTTGTGGCAACGAGGTTAAGCCCGGTCACAGATGCAATCGAGGGGTCAGATGAAGTAAAGACCCAGGCAGCTGGCGAATTAGAGGTAGGTGCCTTAAAGGGAATCAGTTTGGTGGCGCCTGGATCAAGTTCGGTTGTAATGTCTTTAAATTCACCAGCTGAAGTTGTTGGTGCAACTGCTTGAATGGTGACTTTCATAGAAACAGTTGCAGAGCGGAATCCACCTGCTGGCGCTTGGCGCGCTGTGATGGTGGCTGTTCCTGTGCGAAGTGCCACGATGGTGAATCCTTCTAGACCTACAATCGATGGATCAGAGCTAGACAACGTCCATGCTCCTGTTGAATTTGAACGAGGCATTGTCAACTGCACTTTAGAGACAGAGTCAATAGATAAAGTGATATCACTAAATGATCCGATAGTCGGAGCTGGTGCGTTGATTGTCAGCGTCATTGTTTTTGAAGCAGTAGTCCAACGTTGCGTGATCGCTTGGTTGGCGCGAATCTGAACTGTGCCACCATCGCGAAGGGCTACTGTGTTTCCTGAAACTGTGGCGATTGCAGGGTTTAACGATTCATAAGTCCAGACGCCATCTGAAGTTGAAGTAGGCGGCGTTAAGGTGATGAAATTCTGTGACAAGTTAACGGTTTGGTCGTTAAATCCACCGAGAGTTGGAATGCCGGGATTGACTGTTAAACGACTGAAATCTGAGACTGAGTTGTATTCACCGGTTGCTGCCTGCACGTAGCGAATGACAGTGGTGCCCACTGATAGCAGTGTGAGTGTGAGCCCGTTGGCTGTGGCGATCGCTGGGTTGGTGATCTCAACAGACCAAGCGCCTGGAGAATTCGAGGTTGGGGGAGTCAAGGTAATGGTGCGCTTATCGATGGTGGTCACGGTGGCTTCAGGTCGGCTGGAGATGATGGTCAGCGCCGCGTTGGCAGATGGGGCTGTAACTAAGGTCAGTGCGCCGAATAGGGCTGAAGTCAGAAGAAGTGCTGTTACCTTTGTTCTCATAGAGGGATTATCGTTTTTTTGACGAT
>VFQS010001318.1_pt1 | contig 23189 bp, 20 predicted proteins | sample 3512361 | NCBI WGS metagenome assembly VFQS01 (sample SAMN10412375, study PRJNA504923) | tailings metagenome | isolation source: Relicate 1 Philex TSF3 active mining | place: Philippines
ATATGAACACCAAAAGGATCTTTTCCTACTTTAGCTGCCATGTCCACGCTGCCTCCTAAAGCAGCAATGGCTGCAGCTACATTGGCGGGCGCGCCACCGGCTTTCTTTAAAAAATTTTGGCCCTTGGATAAACTTGTTCCTCGATCTGTGCAAATCATATCAATTAAAGCCTCCCCAATACATAATACTTTCTTCATAATTGTTTATTTATAACTTACGCTAGATATTTAAGTTGCTTCAAAGCGATTTGTTTACTAAATATAACCTATTTGTTATTTTGACTCTAAAAAAAATATAGAGAAATGGGGTTTTAAAAAATAATTGATAACCTAAACGGTTGCGCTACTTATCTTTGATACAAACTTTATAAATAGGTTCATGCCATATACCATCATTTTTCAAAAAACTGCAGTGTTGCAAGCACTGAGATACCATTTTATCAAGCAGTCTGAAATCAAAACTTTATTGGTCTTTGTGAATGTATATGCCATTGTCACTGCCATATTATTGTATTACAAAAAGATTCGCCCAGAACTATTTTTATTGGGCTCAGTTTTATGGATCGTCTTAATGCTTTTATTCTGGTACATTTTACCATGGTGGTTTTTAAAAAAAACAGATTTATTTAAGTACCAATGGCAATTTAGTTTTAATCAACAAGGCGCCAATTTGGTTTGCCCACAAGGAGAAGCTGCTTGGAACTGGTTGGAGGTGAAGCATTATTTTGAAAGCCCGGCTTTTTTTCACTTTTATTTTGGACCTAAATCCTTTTTTATCATCCCAAAAGAGCCCTTTTCTTTTGAGGAACAACACGAAATCAGGGGTTTTTTGAAATAAAAATCGGTGCTTTTTTACGCTCAATTGTTAGTTTTAAAGCCTTATTTTGCCCTATTTCAAGGCAAAACTCCTAATGTGCACAATTGTGCAAACAAAAAAGCAAATAAAATATGTCTTTTTTAACAAAAAGTATATTTTTGCGCCGTAAACAAAAACTATTTACAATGTCAGACATCGCATCAAGAGTTAAAAAAATCATCGTTGACAAATTAGGCGTTGATGAAGCAGAAGTTACTAACGAAGCATCATTTACAAATGATTTGGGAGCAGATTCATTAGACACTGTTGAATTAATTATGGAGTTCGAAAAGGAATTCAACATTTCTATTCCAGACGAGCAAGCAGAAACTATTACAACCGTTGGTCAAGCTGTTGCTTACATCGAAGAGCACGCGAAATAATTTTATTTCAAGCTGAATCATCGGCATATTTTTCAATCCGCCTTTTTGAGCCTTTAGCTTTAAAGGCGGATTTTTAATTTTTTTAAATTTTTTTTACATGCAAACTAAGCGCATTGTAGTTACTGGCATTGGCACTTTAAATCCATTAGGAAACAATTTAGAAACCTATTGGGAGAACCTTATCAAAGGTGTTTCTGGTGCAGATATGATTACGCAGTTTGATGCTTCTAAGTTTAAAACAAGATTTGCATGTGAAATAAAGGGTTTTGATCCAACAGAATTCATGGATCGAAAAGAAGCAAGAAAGTTAGACCGTTTTGCTCAAATTGCTTTGGTGGCAAGTGATCAAGCGGTTATAGATGCAGGTATTACAAAAGACAATGTAGATCACGATAGAGTAGGAGTGATTTTTGCAAGTGGGATTGGTGGTTTGACCACATTTACAGAAGAGGTAACCAATTATGTGAATGGAGACGGTACCCCAAGATTTAATCCATTCTTTATTCCTAAAATGATATTGGATATTGCTGCAGGGCAGATTTCTATGAAGCATGGCTTTAGAGGACCTAACTACGCGGTGGTAAGTGCATGTGCAAGTAGTACCAATGCCATTGTTTCTGCCATGGATAATTTAAAATTAGGCAAGGCAGACATTATTATTACTGGTGGAGCAGAAGCGGTGATTGGTGCAGCAGGTATGGGTGGCTTTAATGCCATGAAAGCCATGAGTGAACGTAACGATGATCCAAAAACAGCTAGCCGTCCTTATGATAAAGACCGTGACGGATTTATTATGGGAGAAGCTGCCGGTGTTTTAGTATTAGAAGAATATGAGCACGCAAAAAGACGCGGTGCCAAAATATATTGTGAAGTAGTAGGTGGCGGTGCAACTGCAGATGCCTATCATTTGACTGCCCCACATCCTGATGGATTGGGCGCAAAAAATGTGATGATAGCTGCTTTAAGAGATGCTGAAATGCAAGCCAATGAAATTGATTATATCAATACACATGGAACTTCTACCCCATTAGGTGATATTGCAGAAGCAAAAGCGATTACTGAAGTATTTGGTGAACACGCTTACAACTTAAACATTAGCTCTACCAAATCTATGACTGGACATTGTTTGGGTGCTGCTGGTGTAATTGAAGCAATAGCTTGTATTCAATCTGTGATTCATGATATCGTTCCACCAACGATCAATCACTTTACAGACGATCCGGAATTAGATAGTCGTTTGAATTTCACTTTCAACACAGCTCAAAAAAGAGTGGTGAATGCAGCCTTGAGTAATACATTTGGATTTGGCGGTCATAACGCATGTGTGATTGTGAAAAAATTCAAGGACTAAGTCTCGTGAAAATTCTTAACGATCTATATTCGTTTTTCAATCAATCAGATTTTGAGAAAAATCTCTCCTTGCTTATTGGATACCGCACAAGAAATTTTGAATTGTTTAAAACAGCATTGAATCATCGATCTGTAAAAGATAATCCAACAGAAAATAACGAAAGATTAGAGTTTTTAGGTGATGCCATTATTGGTTCTGTGGTAGCTGAGTATTTATTTAAAAAATATCCCTACAAAGGCGAAGGTTTTTTGACGGAAATGAGAAGCAAGATGGTCAATAGACAGCAGCTAAACCATATTGCCATACAAATGGGTTTAAGAAAACTAACGCGTTTTAATAAAATGGATGGCGGTTTAAAAACTAGTCAAATTTTTGGAAATACTTTAGAGGCTTTGGTAGGTGCCATTTATTTAGATAAGCAATACAATTTTACCAAGCATTGGATTATTCAAAAAATGATTCAGCCCTATTTATTTATGGATGAATTGGAACAAATAGATATCAATATTAAAAATAAAATTATTGGCTGGGCATTAAAGCAGGGTAAGCAAATAGATTTTGTTTTGGCTGAAGAAGTACAAGAGGGCAGAAGAAAATTGTTTACCATCAACGTAGTAATTGATGGGGAAGTGATTGCAAGTCAAAAAGGGTTCACAAAAAAGGATGCAAGTCAGTTAGCAGCACAAAAAGCCATTGAAAATTTAGGTTTATAATTTCTTGATTGTATCCATTTTAAATAATTGACTGACAAAGCTCGATGAGTACACCATTGCAATCTTTTGGATGCACAAAACAAACTAATTTATTATCTGCGCCTTTTTTTGGATGTTCATTTAACAACGTAAATCCTTCCTTTTTCAAACGCTCCATTTCGGCAAGGATGTCTGGTACTTCAAAAGCAATATGATGCATTCCTTCCCCCTTCTTATCAATATACTTAGCAATAACCCCATCGGCTTGATTACTTTGAACCAGTTCAATTTTGCTACCATTCTGAAGAAAAAAGGCTGTTTCTACTTGTTCTGAAGCCACATTTTCTGTTTTATAGCAACTGGTCCCCAATAAACGCTCAAATAGGGGGATACTCACTGCTAGGTCTTTTACTGCGATTCCAATATGATCCACTTTGTAGTCCATGTCATTTTTGCTTTACGAATTGAGAAAAATTGGCCTTTTATCTTACACGAATTCAACAATATCAAGTGTTTAGAGCTATCTTTGCTCCCTAGAAAAAATTAAACTCGGATATGTTAAAATTACCAATTTATCTTGATCATAACGCAACTACGCCAATGGATCCAAGAGTATTAGAGGCGATGATCCCTTATTTTACCGAAAATTTCGGTAATGCGGCAAGTAGAAACCATTCTTTTGGATGGCATGCAGAGGAAGCAGTGGATTATGCACGTGAGCAAGTAGCTCAATTAATCAATGCAGATCCTAAAGAAGTGATCTTTACTTCTGGTGCAACAGAGGGGGACAATCTTGCTATCAAGGGTGTTTATGAAATGTACGCAAGTAAGGGTAATCATATTATCACTTGTACTACAGAGCATAAAGCTGTATTAGATACCTGTAAGCACTTAGAAAAATTAGGTGCAGAAGTAACTTATTTAGACGTACAACCAGATGGTCTAATTGACTTAAAACTATTAGAAGCAGCCATGAGACCTACCACTATTTTAGTAGCGATCATGTATGCTAATAACGAGATTGGAGTAATTCAACCTATCAAAGAAATCAGTGCTATTGCAAAAAAACATGGCGCATTGTTCTTTACAGATGCGGTGCAAGCTGTAGGTAAAATCCCTGTAGATGTTATTGCTGATGGTATTGATATCATGGCATTTACTGCACATAAAATGTATGGACCAAAAGGAGTGGGTGCATTGTATGTAAGAAGAAAAAATCCAAGAGTAAAAGTTACTGCACAAATGGATGGCGGTGGACATGAAAGAGGAATGAGAAGTGGTACATTGAATGTTCCAGGCATTGTGGGTTTTGGTAAAGCATGTGAGATTGCAAGAACAGATATGGCTGCAGATACAGAACGTATTGCTAAATTGAGAGATAAATTAGAGAACGCATTAAAACAAATTGATGAGTCATATGTGAATGGTAATCCAGCACATCGTTTACCTCATGTAAGTAATATCTCTTTCAAATATGTAGAGGGTGAAGGTTTGATGATGGGCTTTAACCAAAATATTGCCTTATCTTCAGGTTCAGCTTGTACATCTGCTTCTTTAGAACCAAGCTATGTATTAAAGGCATTAGGCTTAGGGGATGATTTAGCACATAGTTCATTGAGATTCGGTTTAGGACGTTATACAACAGAGGAGCAAATCGATTATACTATCAAGGCGGTTACAGATACTGTTTTGAAGTTAAGAGAAATGAGCCCTCTTTGGGAAATGTTTAAAGAAGGGGTGGACATTGATTCAATTCAATGGGCACATCATTAATATTACAAAATGCGAAGCGTTTTGAAATATTAATATGTAGGAGTTTGGAAGTTAATATTGCAAAATGTATAGCATTTTGAAATATTAATGTGAAGGTTTGGAAAACAGGCACATCATTAATATTTATTATAGTTTAAAAATAATTTTATGGCATATTCAGACAAAGTAATCGATCATTATTCTAATCCTAAGAATGTTGGTACATTAGACAAATCATCTAATTCGGTTGGAACAGGTTTAGTAGGTGCACCAGAATGTGGTGACGTAATGCGCTTACAAATTCAAGTAGATCAAGCAACAGGTGTAATCACCGATGCTAAGTTCAAAACATTTGGTTGCGGTTCTGCTATTGCAAGCTCATCTTTAGCTACAGAGTGGTTAAAGGGCAAGACAGTTGATGAAGCGGTGAAAATTGACAACATGGATTTAGTGGAAGAATTAAACTTACCTCCAGTAAAAATTCACTGCTCAGTATTAGCAGAAGATGCTATCAAGTCTGCCATCAATGACTACCGTAAGAAAAATGGTTTAGAAGAATTGGTATTTGAGGAGAGGATACATTAATAAATCGTATAGTATACGGTTTATTAAGTAGACGATGGAAGAAAGACAATTTATTTTTTTATGAGTGAAGTTGCAGAAAATACCATTTTAGTGAGCGAAAAAGCGAAAGCAAAAATTACCCAATTAATGCAGGACGCTGATATTGTGAACGACCCATCTTATTTTTTAAGAGTGGGTGTAGTGGGCGGTGGTTGCTCTGGGTTGAGTTACAAATTAGACTTTGACAACGAAATAAAGCCAATGGATCAAGTGTTTGAAGACAATGGTGTTAAAGTTGTTACTGACTTGAAGAGCTTTTTATATTTAGTCAATACAGAATTGGATTTTTCGGACGGGTTGAATGGGAAAGGATTTTATTTCAACAACCCTAATGCGAGCAGAAGTTGTGGTTGCGGAGAGAGTTTTTCTGTGTAGCTTTGAACTATGTGGGCAATCGCAAGAAAAGAATGGGCGCATTATTTTGGAAGCATTACAGGCTATTTTATCATTAGTTTTTATCTACTGGTAAATAGCCTTATTTTATTTGTACTACCTAGGTTTAATATCTTGGATTTTGGATATGCTTCTTTACAAGTTTATTTTGATTTTGCCCCTTGGTTTTTATTATTATTGATTCCTGCCATTACCATGCGTTCTTTTGCAGATGAACAAGCTCATGGGACATCAGAAATTTTATATAGTCTTCCAATTAGTATTGTTCAAATTATTTTAGGAAAACTATTCGGCGTTTTCTTGATCATCTTAATTGCCATTGCACCCACATTGGTTTATGCTTTTGTATTAGATCAATTAAGTTCTACTGGTGGTTTAGATTGGGGTGCAACCATCGGGGCCTACATCGGCCTTTTACTTTTGGCTGGCACCTATACCATTATTGGATTATTTGCAAGTAGTAAAACTAAACAACCTGTTGTTGCATTTGTGTTTTCTATAGTAATGGCCGCACTTGTATACAAAGGTTTTGATTGGGCGAGTACCCTGTCTTTTGTGGATCCTTTATTTGGATATTATATTACGCAATTAGGAATGTCTACCCATTTTGAAAACATGAGTAGAGGTGTTATTTACGCAAAAGATATTGTTTACTTTATTTCAATAATGATATTATTCATTATTGGTTGTAAAGAGAATATTAGTCATCAAAAGCAGTCTTTCTTTTTATTTGGAGCTATAGTTTTATCCAATCTATTAACGGTAATTTATCCTTTTCAATTAGATCTTACCAAAGACAAGCGATATACATTAGGCGATACTAGTAAACAAATTGTACAGGGTGTTCAGAATCCTATTAAGATACATTTGTATTTAGGAGGTGATTTGCCTTTGGAGTATCAAAAACTATCCCTAGCAACCATAGAAGTACTTCGTAAAATTGTAGGAGAAAATAAAGAGAATATTACTTGGCAATTAGATCTACCTCATCAAGAATATAGTGATACAAGTTTGGTCAAAGTGTATGACAGCTTAAGTAGCCTGGGGCTTCCGATTGAAAGAGTTCAATCAGATGTATCCAAACTAGATCAAAGAATAGACCAATTAATTATACCTGGAATATTAATTGAAATGCCAGGCAAGACACCGATTGCCATAGATCTTAGAACTGGGAAAAAATATTATAAGCCCTATAATATTGTTAAAGATATTCCTGAAGAAGATAAGGACGCGTCTTTGAATGCAGCTAGCTCATTATTAGAATTTAAAATTGTACAAGGCATTTATTATTTAAATAGAACTACTGTTCCCACTATTGGGTACTTAATTGGTAATGGAGAGCCAGTTGATTTAACGGTAAATGATTTGGGACAATCCATAAGACATCAATATAATTTAGTGGTTTTTGATTTGAAAAAAGGCTTCCCTAATGCGCATTCTATTAAAACATTATTAATTGTCAAACCTACGCAGCCATTCACGGAAATGGATCAATTAAAAATGGATCAATATATCATGAATGGAGGTAATATTATATGGGCTATAGATCCATTGTATGCAGAATACGATAGTTTACAAAAAACAAGCGGATCTTATGTTGCGTATGACAGAAAACTGCAAATACAAAATATGCTTTTCAATTATGGAGCTAGAATAAATAACCATCTTTTACAAGATTTAAATTGCAGTAAACTTCCAGTAGTCACTGGAAAAGATGCCGCAGGTAATCCAGTGATCCAAAGAATACCATGGCCTTATTATCCTTTATTAAATACTAGTGCAACACATAAAATGGTTAAAAATATAGACAGGGTATTGTCACAATTCCCTGCAAGTATTGACACCATTTTAGTGCCAGGTATTCAAAAAACCATTTTATTAAGTTCAGATACCAATAGTAGAATTGTTTCAACGCCCGCAATGGTATCTCTAAGTTCTGTTGCAGGAGAGGAGGATTTAATCTCTTTTAATAAAAGTCATATTCCTGTAGCGGTTTTATTAGAAGGGAAATTTAAATCTCCTTTTGCGAATAAAATAAATGCATCTTGGAAAGATACTGTTTTACAAAATACAGGAGAACCCTTTGTCTCAAAAGCCAATAAATCATCTAAGCAAATAATTATAGCAGATGCCAATATTTTAACGAATAGTGTTCAGGCTTCTTCGGGACCTTTACCTATGGGAATGATTCCCATGGAAGCCTATCAATTTGGCAATAGAGATTTCTTTACCAACGCCATCATGTATTTGAATGAAGACGAAGATCTATTAGCAGCAAGAGAAAAAGAGTGGATTGTTAGAACCTTAAATAAAGAGAAAGTTGCTGCACAGAGATTCTATTGGCAATTCTTACTAACCATCCTGCCTTTAAGTTTGATTTGGGCGACTTATTTTTTTAGTTTGAGTTGGAGGAAACGACAATTTGCCGCATAGCCATTCTTGACTTATCTTTATGATATGACAACAGATCAAATAGTATATAGTGTTTTCGGTGTTGTAATTCTTACCGCACTGGTTTTAGACCTAGGCTTTCTAAGTAAAAAAAATGCCACCATTTCTATTAAACAAGCTTTAAGACAAACCTTTTTATGGGTTTTATTGGCTTTGGGATTTTTTATTTTTATGTGGATTGAAGAAGGTCAAAAATTGGGTTTAGAATTCTTGAGCGGTTATTTAATGGAGTGGAGTTTAAGTATTGATAATATTTTTGTCTTTATTTTAATTTTTGATGCCTTCAATGTAAAAGAACAACATACTTCCAGAGTTTTACTTATTGGAATTATTATAGCTATTTTATTAAGGGTGATTTTTATAACAGTGGGCGTTGCATTGGTAGCAAAATTCTCTTGGATATTGTATATTTTTGGAGTTTTCTTAGTGTATACAGGTGTAAAAATGTATACCTCCAATAGTGATGATCATTTTGATCCACATGACACCATCATTTATAGAAATTTAAAGAAATTCTTACCCTTGTCTAGTTCTGACGGAGATGGAAAATTTGTCATCAGACAAAATGGGAAACCTTTATATACCAGTTTATTTGTAGTAGTAGTATTGTTGGCTGCGATTGATTTAGTTTTTGCATTAGATTCTATCCCTGCTGTTATGGGCATTTCTAATAGTAGCTTGGTGATATACACTTCTAATATTTTTGCCATATTAGGCCTTAGGTCTTTATTCTTTTTATTGAGAGGTGCAGTCAATGAATTTGAACATTTGCAACAAGGTATTGCGATAGTTTTAGTATTTATTGGAATTAAAATGTTAGGCGAACATTATATTAGTATGATCATGGATAAAAATACGCAGGTTATTTTATCCTTATTGGTGATTGTATTTTGTATCACGGGATCTATTCTTTATTCAATCTTCACCAATAAACAAAAACAAGAAGCTGCAAAAAAATCATCATGAACGGCAAGAAAGTAACTTTATTTATATTTTTTATTATTTTGATTGATCAAGCAATCAAATTTTATATCAAACTCAATTTTTTTCTAGGAGAAGAACATGCTATTATTGGCTCATGGGCTAGATTGCATTTTGTCGAAAATGAAGGAATGGCTTGGGGTTTGAAATTGGGAGGTGATTGGGGTAAGGTAGCCTTAACCTTATTTAGGTTGGTAGCTGTGATTTGGGGTACCTTTTTGATAAGAGGGTTTATTCAAAAAAAATACCACAATGGATTTATTATTTGCGTTTCATTAATATATGCAGGTGCTGTTGGAAATTTAATAGATAGTATGTTTTATGGAATGATCTTTGAAGCAAGTTTGCCTTATACTTCTATGGTTGCCCATATATTCCCAGAGGGAGGAGGGTATGCCTCTTTTTTACATGGTAGAGTAGTGGACATGTTTTATTTCCCCATTATCAGAGACGTTCATTTTCCTTATTGGTTCCCTATTTGGGCAGGAGAGGATTTTGAGTTTTTTAGACCTGTATTTAATTTTGCAGATATGGCCATTAGTTCAGGGGTCATCTCCCTATTTGTCTTCCAAAATCGCTTTTTCAAGGAGAAAATAACGGGAAATACCACTTCCGAACCTCATACTTAGGCTATTTTTTCCAGGCTTATTTCGTACCTTCGTGGCCTAAAAACCAGCTAGGACGGCCTTTTATGAGCAATCAATACCCAGAATTTAGTGGACTTCATCTGCCTACCATTGAGGCAGAAATTTTAGCTGCTTGGAAAAAAGAGCAGGCTTTTGAACAATCCGTTCAATTACGTGAAGGAAAGAAACCTTTTGTTTTCTACGAAGGTCCTCCCAGCGCTAATGGAATGCCAGGGATTCACCATGTCATTTCTAGAACTTTGAAAGACATGACCTGCAGGTACAAAACTATGCAGGGTTTTCAAGTAAAAAGAAAAGGTGGATGGGATACCCATGGCTTGCCAGTGGAATTAGGGGTAGAAAAAGAATTGGGTATTACCAAAGAAGATATTGGTAAGAAAATTACCATTGAGGAGTATAACCAAAAATGTAGAGAAGCGGTTTTAAGATACAAGAAAGAGTGGGATGATATCACGAATAAAATGGGGTATTGGGTTGATTTAAACAATCCATATATCACCTTTGAGAATAATTACATTGAAACATTGTGGTGGATATTAAGTACACTTTATAAAAAAGGGTATTTATATCAAAGCGTAAGTATTCAACCATACTCACCAGCTGCAGGTACTGGTTTAAGTTCACATGAATTAAATCAACCTGGAACGTATAAAGATGTTAAAGATACTTCAGCAGTTGTCATGTTTAAAGCGATTGCATCTGCAGAAAGTAAATTTTTATTTGACGCTGCAGGTACCAACAAAAACAATCAGGATGTTTATTACATGGCTTGGACGACTACGCCATGGACATTGCCTTCTAACTTAGGATTAACAGTTGGTCCTTCTATTGATTATGTATTAGTAGCAACGTATAATCCATATACAGCTATGCCTGTGAATGTAGTGCTTGCAAAAGCATTGCTAACCAAGTACTTTAAGGAAGAAGGTTTAGTTTTAGATAGTTTTGCAGAGGGAGATAAAATATTGCCTTGGAAAATTTTAGCAGAATTCAAGGGTTCACAATTAAATAATTTACGATACGAGCAACTAATGCCATTTGAAGCCAACGATCCTGAAAATTTTGAAGGAGATGCTTTTAAAATAATGGTAGGTGATTTTGTTACTACTGAAGATGGTACTGGTATTGTACATACAGCTCCTGCATTTGGTGCAGATGACTATAAGGTAGGACAAAAAAATAATTTAGGTATTATCACATTAGTGGATCGTGAAGGAAAATTTGTAGATGGTCTTGGTGAGTTTAGTGGTAGATATGTAAAGAACTATAAAGATGAAAAAGATTTTCAAGATGTGAACGTAGATATTTGCGTGAAATTGAAAAAAGAAAATCGTGCATTCAAAGTAGAAAAATACGAACATAATTATCCTCATTGTTGGAGAACAGATAAACCCATTTTATATTATCCATTAGATGCTTGGTTTATCAAAACCACTGCAGTGAAAGAAAGAATGGTGGAATTAAATAAAACCATTAACTGGAAACCAAAGAGTACAGGTGAAGGTCGTTTTGGAAATTGGTTAGAGAATATGGTGGATTGGAACTTGTCTAGAAGTAGATATTGGGGAACTCCACTACCTATTTGGAGAACAGAAGATGGTGCTGAGGAGATTTGTATTGGATCAATAGACGAATTAACAGCAGCATTTGTTGCGGCAAAAGAAAAGGGCTTTAATAAAGATGTGAATTTGCAAATAGTGGACGGCAAACTGGATGTGGATTTGCATAAACCATTTGTGGATCAAATTGAATTACTAAGTGCTTCTGGCAAACCAATGAAGCGTGTCCCAGATTTAGTGGATGTATGGTTTGATTCAGGCGCAATGCCATATGCGCAATGGCATTATCCATTTGAGCATAAAGATTTAGTAGATAAGGGACAGGCTTTCCCAGCAGATTTTATTTGTGAAGGAGTGGATCAAACCAGAGGATGGTTCTATACTTTACATACTTTGGCTGTGATGTTATTTGATAGTGTGGCGTACAAAGCAGTCATGAGCAATGGTTTGGTGTTGGATAAGAATGGAAATAAGATGAGTAAGCGTTTGGGTAATGTAGTCAATCCATTCGAGACCATAGAGCAATATGGAGCAGATGCAACCAGATGGTATTTAGTAACCAATGCATCTCCATGGGATAATTTAAAATTTGATTTATCTGGGATTCAAGAAGTGCAAAGAAAATTCTTTGGCACCTTATACAATACGTATCAGTTTTTTGTGTTGTATGCTAATGTGGATGGATTCAAATTTGAGCAAGATTATATCCCAGTAAAAGACAGACCAGAGATTGATCGTTGGATTATTTCTTCTTTAAATACCTTGACACAAACAGTAACACAAGCAATGGATGACTTCGAGCCAACTATTGCTGGTCGTGCCATAGAAAGCTTTGTGGATGAGCATTTGAGCAACTGGTATGTGCGTTTGTGTAGAAGAAGATTCTGGAAAGGAACTTATACCGAAGATAAAATTGCTGCATATCAAACCTTATATGAATGTTTAGAAACTATCACTAGATTGATGGCGCCAATTGCACCATTCTTCTGTGACCAGGTTTTTAGGAATTTAAATGGTATCACTAAAAGACATCCAGTTAATTCTATTCATCATGCAGATTTTCCTAAAGCAGATCTAAGTAAAATTGACTTGGCTTTAGAACAAAGAATGCAAATGGCACAAGATATTTGTTCTTTGGTTTTATCTATCAGAAAGAAAGTAAATATCAAAGTGCGTCAGCCACTTCAAAAAATATTGATTCCTGTTTTAGATCCATCCATGAAATCTTCTATTGAATTAATGGAGGAACTTATCCTGGCAGAGGTGAATGTTAAAGAAATCAATTACATCACAGAAACCGAAGGGGTCATCAGTAAAAAGCTAAAGCCAAATTTCAAATTACTGGGGGCTAAATTAGGTACCAAGATGAAGCAAGCGTCTCAGGCCATTGCATCAATGAATCAGGCTCAAATAAGTCAATTAGAGAAAGAGGGTCATTTTGAACTGACTGTAGAAGGAGAGACTATAGATTTATTGCTTGTTGAGGTGGAGATTATCGCGGAAGATATTCCGGGATGGAGTGTTGCGGTTAAAAACGCCCTAACTGTTGCTTTAGACATTACCTTGACAGCCTCCCTGACGAAGGAAGGAAATGCCAGAGAATTGGTAAATAGGGTCCAAAATATCCGAAAAGAGGCCAATTTTGAGCTTACAGACAAGATTTTACTCCGAATTGTGGATAACACCGACTTGAAGGACTCCATTAATGAATTTTCCGATTATATTTGCCGCGAAATACTGGCATTGGAAATTGACTGGGTTCCGGCTCTTGAAGACGGGGTAGACGTCGAAATAGATGACCAAAAATTAAGGATTTCAGTTTTACAAAAAGGATAAATATGGCTACAAAAAAACCAGCTCCTAAAAAAGCGATACCAGCAAAGAAAGCGATACCAGCAAAGAAAGCGGCACCTGCTAAAAAAGCAGCACCTGCAAAGAAAGCTGCGCCAGCTAAAAAGGCAGCACCTGCTAAGAAAGCAGCGCCTGTAAAAAAGGCGGCTCCTGCAAAGAAGGCAGCCCCAGTAAAAAAAATAGTACCTGCTAAGAAAGCAACTCCTATAAAAAAAGCAGCACCAGCTAAAAAAGCGGCTCCTGCAAAAAAAGTAGCACCTGCTAAAAAAACAGTACCTGCAAAAAAAGTGGTTCCCGCTAAAAAAGCAGCTCCAGTGAAAAAAGCAGCTCCAGTGAAAAAGGCAGTACCTGCTAAAAAAGTAGCTGCTCCTGCAAAGAAATCCGCACCTGTTAAAGCTGCACCAGCGCCGGTGAAAAAACCAGTTGCTCCTGTTAAACCAGTAGAAAAATATGTTCCACCTGCAAAACCGGCTCCAGTAATTCCAACTCCACCAGTAAAGCCTGTTCGTAAAGCAGCTGAACCTATTAAGGATGTGAAAGTACCAAAGATCAGTGCTAAAAGCAGTGTGCCATACCAGCCAGGATATGTGCCAATGGAAAAAAGAAAAGAAGTAGAAAGATCAACAGATACTTTAGTTAAATATTCAGATGCTGAATTAGCAGAATTCAAAGACTTAATCACTAAGAAACTAGAAGCTGCTAAAAAAGAATTAGTCTACTTACAAGGATTGATTACCAGAAAAGATGAAATGGGGGGTGATAATGATGATGCGCGTTATATGACCATGGAAGATGGTAGTGTGAGTATGGAAAGAGAACAATTAGGTCAAATGGCTAGTCGTCAAATTACATTTATTGATCACTTAGAGAAAGCTTTGATGAGAATTGAAAATAAGACGTATGGTATTTGTAGAGTAACTGGATTATTAATTGACAAAGCAAGATTAAGAGCAGTTCCTCATGCCACATTGAGTTTAGAAGCTAAATTAGGGTATGTAAAAAATGCACCTAGTTCTAATGAGCAATAGAGTACTTTAAATATTTTGAAAAAAGGGGGTAGCTTTTAGCACCCTGAATGATACTGACACCTTCAAGCACTTGTGCTAGAAGGTGATGGTTAAATTTAAAAAAATCAAACTGATAAAAATAAAAAAGGGGGTAGCTTTTAGCACCCCCCTTTTTTATTATCTACAATCTTCCGTGAATTTGTTTGGCAGCTTTTCTTGCTGGTAGCCAACCGGCCAATAAAGCAATTAAAATAATCAATCCGATTACTGCTAGATAATCTTCTATCATTGGTTTGATAGGATAATAGTCTATCACAAAAGAGCTACCGCCTAATTTAATAAAATGAAATTGATGTTGTAAGAAAATAAAGGCACTTGCTATTGCACCACCGATGAATGCACCTATTAATGCCATAACTGCAGACAACAGTAAAAATATTTTTTGAATATCTTCAGCTGTAGCACCCATTGCGCCTAAAACATGTATGTCTTTTTGTTTTTCTAAAACCAGCATGGTTAGTGCACCCACCAAATTAAAAGAAGCTACAATCATTATTAAAGCCAATATTGCAAATATGATCCATTTTTCTAATTGCATGATTTTATAGAGGTCGGCATTTTGTTGGTATTTGTTTTGAACCAAAAATTGCGGTCCAAGTAATTGTTGAATTTGTTTGATAACATCTGCTTCCACATTTTGATCAACGGAAAGTTCAATAGCAGAAAATTGATGATCTTGCAAGTCAAATAAATATTGCGCAAATAAATAGTTGGTAAAAACATAAGACTCATCAAATTCTTGTTGTACAGAAAAAGCGCCAGACTGCTTTGCCGATAAATTATTTAATTGACCAATTTGGGTGAAGCTTTTACCTGATCTATTCACGGCGAATATTTGTACCGTATCGCCTAGATTATTTTGAAACAAGCCTAGTTTGCGTTCAACACCTATACCCATGATTAACAAAGGTTGATCTTTATATCCAATATTTGCATCACCTCTTTTTAAATAATACTTTATTTGGTTAATGCTACCATATGAGGTATCTACTCCTTTAAGGGTTGCAACTGTTTGGTAATCTCCATTTACAAATAATGCTTTATTTTCTATTACTCTACTAATAGCTTTAACACCTTTAATTTTTTGTAAAGAATGGTATTGTGCATCTTCGAGTGAAAAAAACTTTCCTTTCACTGGGCTAATTCTCACGTCAGCGTAAAAATCTGCGTACAAACTTTTGACTACATCTGAAAAACCGTTTGAAACACTTAAGATGGTAATGAGCGCGGCAGTTCCAATAGCAATAGCGAAAACACTAACCCAAGCAATGATTTGAATTGCTTGAAAAGCATACTTGCCTCTAAAGTATCTCCATGCGAATAAAAAATGCACTTATAATGTTTTAAAAATCTCTTCCATTTTAAATACATAATCCAATGTATCATCCAGGTAAAAATGTAGCACTGGAATTCTTCTTAATTGATGTTTCATAGCATCCCCCAAGAGCTTTTTGATCTCCCAAGCCTGGGCTTGAATTTTCTTAAAGCATGCAGCCTGGTCGTTTACTTGAAATAAACTAAGGTAAATTCTAGCCTCTAATAAGTCAGGGGTTACTTTTACTGAGGAGATAGACACCATCCCTCCGTCTACAATGGTGAGCCCTAATTTTAAAAATATGTCATTCATTGTAGCTTGAATTGCTCCTGCCACTTGTTTTTGTCTTTTGCCTTCTTCCATAATCAAAATCGTTGATTCGCTGTAAAATTAGTTACTTTGCTGATTATTCTGAGGAATAGTTTATTTATGAAGAAATTTATTAGAATCATTAGTTATATCAAGGAGTACAAAGCCTATATGGGGCTTTATACCTTCTTTATCTCTCTTTCGATCATTTTTAGCTTGTTTTCATTAAGTATGCTCATCCCTTTCATGGATTTAATATTTGGAAGTGAAGAATTGACTGCGGTCATTAAGACGCCAAAAGATGCAAGCAATATCAAAGAAGTGATGTATCATTTTCTACAAAGCACTATTGCACAGTTTGGAAAAGTACAGGCATTGGGTTGGATTTGTTTAGGAATTATAACTGCAGTTTTATTGAAGAATTTATTTCTGTATTTATCTTGGTACTTTTTAGCACCCATTAGAAATGCAGTTACCAGAAAATATTCCAAATTGTTATATGATAAGATTTTACAATTACCGATTGGATATTTTACTGAACAAAGAAAAGGAGATATATTAAGTAGGTCTTCAAATGATATTGCAGAATTAGAGAATTCCATTATTGGTGCATTAGAGGGAATGATTAAAGAGCCATTAAATATCATTGGCATCATTGTTGTCTTATTTGCTATTAGTGTTAAGCTTACCTTATTTGTTTTTGTATTACTACCATTGGCTGGCTTTGTAGTGGGCAGAATTGGAAGAAGTTTAAAAAAGCAAACCAATAAGGCACAGATAAAATGGGGTGAGATCATGAGTCAGATGGAAGAGACTTTGTCAGGCTTGAGAATCATCAAAGCATTTAATGCAGAGAAAAGAGTGAAGAAAAGTTTTTATGGATTGATCGATGAAATCTTTTTCATTAAAAATAAAATCTTATATAAAAGAGATTTAGCTTCTCCTTTATCTGAATCCTTGGGAGTAATTATATTATGTTGTGTGCTTTGGTTTGGAGGGAAGTTGGTGCTGAATGGAGAAATTTTATCGGGTAGTTCTTTCATTGGCTATGTGGCTTTGTTTTCACAAATCATCAATCCTTCCAAAGCCTTATCACAAGCAGTGTATAATGTAAATAGAGGGATCGCTACTTTGGATCGTTTAAATGAAATCTTAGAAGCACCAGTGGTGGTAGAAGAAGCTCAAGACCCAATAGAGTTAAAAGGATTTAATCAATCCATTGAATTCAAAGATGTTCAATTTGCATATCATGATACTACTATTTTAAACCATATTAATCTGCATATTCAAAAAGGTAAAACCATTGCATTAGTGGGTTCTTCTGGTGCTGGCAAGAGTACTTTGGCAGATTTGGTTCCAAGATTTCATGATGTAAGTGGAGGATCATTATTAATCGATGGCAAGGATATTAAAGCCTATAGCTTGCATAGTTTAAGACAACAAATAAGTATTGTAACACAGGAGCCTATTTTATTTAATGATACTATTGCTGCCAATATTGCATTGGGTAAACCGGATGCAACTTTAGAAGAAATTAAGGAAGCTGCTAAGATTGCGAATGCATATGATTTTATCACTAAAAAAGAACAAGGTTTTGATACCATGATTGGTGATAGAGGAAGCAAGTTGAGTGGGGGAGAGCGCCAAAGATTAACCATTGCGAGAGCAGTATTGAAGAATCCTCCAATATTAATTTTGGATGAAGCAACTTCAGCATTAGATACAGAAAGTGAAAAATTAGTACAAGATGCGATTAACAATATGATGCAACATAGAACATCGATAGTGATTGCACACAGGCTATCAACTATTAGACACGCGGATGAAATTATTGTTTTACAAAAAGGCAATATAGTAGAGCGCGGTAACCACGATGAATTGCTTGCACAAAATGGTTACTATAAAAAGTTAATCGAAATGCAAGAGGTGAAGTGAAAATAAAGAAGGGCTAACAAAAAATGTAGCCCTTCTTTATTTTTTCTCTATTTGATTTTTTTCAATTTCCCCATCAATAAAAATCATGCATGATTTTTATTGTCAGTTTCTAGTAATCACCTAAAGTCTCTTCTAGTTGAGTTAATGCATTTGCTAATTGCTCATCGTTGGGTGCAATACCATGCCACTCGTGCCCTGACTCCATAAAGTCAACACCCTTGCCCATGGTAGTTTTCATTAAGATCACTACTGGCTTTCCTTTTCCTGTTAAGCCTTTCGCTTTTTCTAATGTAGCAACAATCTCTTCCATATGATGACCATCCATATGTAATACAGTCCAATGGAAGGCTTTGAATTTTTCTTCTAAATTATCTAAGTTCAATACTTTGCTTAATGGACCATCAATTTGTTGTCCGTTTACATCCACTGTCGCAATATAATTATCTACTTTATTATGTGCAGCAAACATAATAGCTTCCCAGTTTTGTCCTTCTTGTAATTCACCATCACCATGTAATGAATAAACAATTCTATCATCTCCATTGTATTTCTTAGAAAGGGCTGCGCCAATAGCTACGCTCATTCCTTGTCCAAGAGATCCACTAGCAATTCTGATACCTGGTAATCCTTCATGGGTGGTTGGGTGACCTTGTAATCTTGAATTAATTTTTCTAAAACTTGCCAATTCTTTTACATCAAAAAAGCCTGATCTAGATAATACAGAATAAAATACAGGAGAAATATGCCCATTCGACAAAAAGAACAAGTCTTCATGCTTTCCATCCATCGAAAAATTGGTATCAAATTTCATGATCTTAAAGTACAATGCAGTTAAAAAATCAGTACATCCCAAAGAACCTCCTGGGTGACCACTTTGTTGAGCATGTACCATTCTTACAATATCTCTTCTAACTTGAGAAGCAATTTTTGTTAATTCTGCAGTTGACATAAGCATAAAATAATTATAGAGTCAAAGATAGCAAAAAATACAGCTAAAGAACGGCAGGATTTATTAGCTTTGTGTACTCAAAAGAATGAATTATGTCGGAAGCTTTAAGTAAAATAACCTCGGATGCTGAAAATGGCATGAAAAAAGCCATCAACCACTTAGAAATAGAATTAACTAAAATTCGTGCTGGTAAAGTAAGTCCTTCTATATTAGATGGGATCAATGTAGATTATTATGGCACACCAACCCCTATTAGTCAGGTAGCCAATGTGGCTGTATTGGATAGTAGAACCATTAGTGTTCAGCCATGGGAAAAAAATATGTTGGCATTAATTGAGCGCGCTATCATGGGTGCTAATATTGGTATTACTCCTCAAAATGATGGTGTTCAAATTAGACTATTTATGCCTCCATTAACAGAAGAGCGTCGTCGTGAATTAGTGAAAAAAGCGAGTGCAGAAGGTGAGCAAAGTAAAATTGCTATTCGTAATATTCGTAGAGATCATATTGAGCAGGTAAAGAAGCAACAAAAAGAAGGTGCCAGCGAAGATATTTGCAAAAGCACAGAAGATACTATTCAAGGTATCACAGACAAATATATTGCTGCTGTAGAAAAGCATTTAGAAGCAAAAGAAAAAGAAATTATGACGGTTTAACCATTGGTCTGTTGGCAATAAAAACGCCTATCAAAATAACACCCATCCAAACATATTGCATGGGTGTTATTTTTTCCCCATACACCATTCCCCAGCATACTGCTACAATGGGGATTCCATAAGTCACCAATGATCCAAAAATCACACCAGCTCTTTTGATTAAGTAATAAAAAAGAATACTGGCCAAGGAAGTACCAATAATTCCTAACACTGCACTGGCCAAGGTAGATTGTATGACTGTTTGATTCGTAAAATTGTTATTAAAATACCCTGTAAAAAATAAAATTGCTGCACTTGGTAAAACCAAAAAACTAAAAGCAACGGATGCAATATTCAATGCGCCAATATTTTGCAAATACCTTCCTACCATATTTACATTAATGCCATAAAATATAGTGGCCATCAAAATCAATCCTGCATAACTCATATTGCGCAAACTCATGTCTTTGCCTGCTGCAAATAAAAAACACAATCCAATAAAACCAATGATTACCCCAATGATTTTAGTAATATTGGTTTGCACTTTGAAAAAACTAATACCTACGAAAATGGTAAATAAAGGTGTTAAAGAATTTAAGATGCCAGCCAATGAGCTATCAATTTGTGTTTCAGCAATGCAAAAAAGAAAGGCTGGAATAAAATTGCCAGCTACCCCAGAAATAAGTACTAGACCCATTTTTTTTGGGGGAATTTGAGGGAGCGCTTTTATGGCAAAAGGAACTAAAACCAGACCTGCAAACAGCATTCTTAAAGAAGCCACTTGATAGGGAGAAAAAGACCTTAGCCCTTCTTTCATCAATACGAAGGAACTGCCCCAAACTAAGGATAATAGGGCAAAAACTAGCCAATTGGTCCACTTCTGATGCATCTATTCTAATTTGAAACAAAGATGCCTCTTTTTGCCTTAAAAATGGATAAATTCTTGTTTCTTTGTAGCCTATGAGTCAGCATGCAAATTATTCCATTAAAGTAGATCAGTTTGAAGGTCCTTTTGATCTATTGTTGTTTTTTATTGAGCGCGATGAAATGGATATTTACAATATTCAGATCACTAAAATCATTAAAGACTTTTTAGATTTTATACATCAGCAAGAGAAGTTAAACATCGAATTAAGTAGTGAGTTCATATTATTTGTTTCTACTTTAATGCGTATTAAGGCAAAATTATTGCTGCCAAGAAAAGAAATAGATGCTGCGGGAAATGAGATTGATCCAAGACAAGAATTGATTGATAAAATTTTAGAGTACAAGCGTTATAAGGAAGCAGCAACTCAAATGGCTGACTTGGAGCAATTGAGAATGTTGATGGTGAAGAGAGGGAATATCCAACAAGAAATGTCTTTGGTGGGCGAAGAAGCAGCTGAGGGTACAGAATTACAAACAGTTACTTTATTCAAATTGATGAAATCATTTGAAAAAGTAATGACTCGTCTTCAAGAGAGACAATCAGAAAAGCCAGTACATACAGTAGTTAGATATAACTATACTATGGAAGGTAGTAGAGATTATGTATTAGATCTGGTGCAAAAAGGAAAAACTGTGGCTTTCGAAAAAGCTTTTGATATCTGTCAGGATAGAGTGCATGCATTGTTCTTATTCTTATCTATCCTAGAGTTAGCTCAACAAAAATATATGAAGTTATTAGTGGGCGAAGGTCGCAATAACTTTATCATTGAGTGGAATGAAAATAGAGAAGATGATTTAGAGCCAGGCCATGTAGACACTTTTGATTCTTATGAAACTAAAATGGATTTAGGTGCATTTAAAGATGATGAGCACACTGCAAATGGTGAAGGTGATTTTGATCCAAGCTTAAATTAAGCAAATTCTTTTTGTCTTATTAATGCTTTCACTGCATCAGCAATAGCTTGAGCGTCGTAATGACATTCATGATGTAATTCTTTCAAGCTTCCATGCTCTACAATGGTATCTGGAATACCTAAAATAGTTACTTGACTCTTGTAGTCATGTTCGTTCATGAATTCTAAGATAGCAGAACCAAATCCACCCACCACTGTAGCATCTTCCACTGTTACAATCTTCGTATAGTTTTGGAATACTTCGTGTAATAAAGCTTCGTCCAATGGTTTTACAAAACGAATATCATAATGCGCTGGATCCAATCCTTCAGCTCTTAAATTTCTAATAGCAGTTTGTGCAAAATTTCCTGGATGCCCAAAACTAAGAATAGCAACTTCTTTACCGTCTTTTAATTTACGACCCTTGCCAATTTCCACTTTCTCCATTGGTTTTCTCCAATCCACTTGAACACCCTCGCCTCTTGGGTATCTTAATACAAAAGGTAATGTTGATTCTGGTAATTGTGCAGTATACATTAAGTTGCGCAACTCAGATTCATTCATAGGAGCTGCGATAATCATATTGGGAATACATCTAAAAAAAGCAATATCATAACAACCATGATGCGTTGGTCCATCTTCTCCTACTAAGCCTGCGCGGTCTAAACAAAATACAACAGGTAATTTTTGTAAAGCCACATCATGTATCACTTGGTCATAGGCGCGTTGCATGAAGGAAGAATAAATATTACAGAATACTTTTAATCCCTGTGTTGCTAATCCAGCACTTAATGTAACAGCATGTTGCTCACATATGCCTACATCAAAAGCCCTGTGTGGCATTGCTTCCATCATGAATTTCAAAGATGAGCCACTAGGCATCGCAGGGGTTACACCCATAATCATTGGGTTCACTTCTGCTAATTCTAAAATGGTATGTCCAAAAACATCTTGGTATTTTGGAGGTTGTGGGGTTTCCACTTTTTTCTTGATAATTTCTCCAGTCACTTTATCAAACAAACCTGGCGCATGCCATTTGGTTTGGTCTTTTTCAGCCAATGCATAACCTTTTCCTTTAACAGTAGAGATATGCAAAATTTTTGGACCAGATATTTCTTTAAGGTCTTTTAAAGTATCCACCAACTTGGTGATATTGTGTCCATCAATAGGTCCAAAATATCTTAGTCCTAAAGCTTCAAATAAATTACTGCTTTTAGAAACCATTCCTTTTAATCCAGCTTCTACTTTAGAAGCAGTTTCTCTAGTGAATGTTTTACCAATAGGCAATTTGCCCATCAGATCCCAAAGTTCGTCTCTAAACTTATTATATGTTGGAGAAGTACTGATATCAGTTAAGTATTCTTTGAGCGCACCCACATTTGGGTCGATGCTCATGCAGTTGTCGTTTAAAATAATCAACACATCACTGTCTGCAACCCCTGCATGGTTCATTGCTTCAAATGCCATACCAGCAGTCATGGACCCGTCTCCAATAATGGCAACTGATTTTCTGTTTTCGCCTTTGTATTTGGCAGCCATGGACATTCCCAATGCCGCAGAAATGGAAGTAGAGGAGTGACCAACGCCAAAAGTGTCATACTCGCTTTCGCTTCTTTTTGG
>VFQS010001323.1_pt1 | contig 23104 bp, 15 predicted proteins | sample 3512361 | NCBI WGS metagenome assembly VFQS01 (sample SAMN10412375, study PRJNA504923) | tailings metagenome | isolation source: Relicate 1 Philex TSF3 active mining | place: Philippines
CAATCTCGCGACGATCTTGATCAAGCCAACGACGGCATTAGCGCTAGCGGCAGTGCTGGCATTAATCAATAAAGTCATCAAACGTGCGATTGACTGTAAGCTTGGTAGTAATTATCGCGTAACAGTCATCGCGCAGTGTTACCGAGAAAAACTGAGATCAATTTTTCTCCATGACTTCGCTGATAATTTGTATGATGTTTTAGCTGAATTAACTCGCCAAATCATCTCTGCATCAATTAAGCGCAATATTCATTCATAACATGTCTCTCTATCGCGGTCGCTTTGCTCCCTCACCAACCGGCCCTCTCCATCTCGGTTCCTTGGTCGCTGCAATGGCGAGCTATCTTGACGCCAAAGCGCATCATGGGCGTTGGCTGGTTCGCATTGAAGATGTTGATTTTGACCGCAATATTGCTGGAGCAGACCACGCAATACTACAAACCTTACGTCGCTGCGGTATGGATTGGGATGAAGAAGTTGTGTGGCAAAGCCAACGCAACACTTACTATCAAACTGCCTTAGAGCAATTAGCTGCACATGTATTTGCCTGTAGTTGTTCACGCAAAGAGATCGCCGATTCGCGCATACGTGCTGGTTTATCGGATTCACAAATCTATCCTGGCACCTGCCGCTCGGGGATTGCAAATAACAAGTTAGCACGCGCCTATCGTTTGCGCGTACCAGACGGTGCGGCAGCCGACATCGAATTTGAAGATCGTCTGCTTGGTCGACAAAAACAAAATTTAAGTACTGCAGTTGGCGACTTTGTTTTAAAACGCGCTGACGGATTTTGGGCTTATCAACTGGCAGTCGTGGTCGATGACGCGTTACAAGGAATTACCGATATCGTACGTGGCGCGGATTTACTTGACTCAAGCGCACGGCAAATCTATCTACAACAATTGCTTGGCTATCCGACGCCACGCTACTTACACGTGCCGGTGGTCACGAATGAAGTAGGAGATAAATTATCCAAACAAACAGGTGCTTTGGGATTTGACCTAGGGAACAACGATGTTCTACAGGATGCTCTCATTCCGGCAGCCGGTTTTTTGAATCTAGAATTCAGCGCGCGCCCGTCCAACATCGCCGATTTTTGGTCAACAGCGACGGTCTTGTGGGCGAATAAAATGGGAATAAGATAATCACCGTTGTCGGTATCAACAGCGCAATTAAGAGGCTAAAAGCTCTCTAGCCAGAAACAAAAAAGCAGAAAACACATTTGGTTTTCTGCTTTTTTTGTTTTAAATTGACTCGAATAACAGCGAGTGATGAATCACAATCAGCTAGTTTATTTGCGGACTTTCCATCCTGCCACAATCGAACTTAAAAACGAACTTATTTAGCTTGCTATATATCGCAGTAAATTAATTCGCTTTGACCGAACTCGCAAAACCACCTAATAAGGCAGCTCGCTTTTGCGGCTTGGCGACTTCGTTATTCGCTTTATTCAAGACGGGCTTGGTCGTTGCAGCACTGGTGCTTGGTTCGTACGGTTTTAAAAACCAAGGATCGACCTTCTCGCGCGGTGCTTGATATGTTCGTACCGGACGCTCAGTTACGCGATCATTTGCGCGATCAGTTGAGCGTGGGCTACGCTCTTGGCGATCAGAAAAACTTGATGATTTACGTTCAGAATGCAGAGAGGTAGCGATAAATCCAGCGAGTTGTAAGCGCACGATTTTTTGTTTAATCAGTTTTTCGATGTCAACCAATAGGCGCTCATCTTTATCCGTGTGCAAAGAAATCGCATCGCCCTTCGCGCCAGCGCGACCAGTGCGACCAATTCGATGGACATAGTCTTCTGCGTTATATGGCAAATCAAAATTAATCACGCACGGCATTTCAGAGATATCTAAGCCACGTGCAGCAACATCGGTAGCGACCAAAATTTCTACCTCGCCACGTTTAAATGCTTCTAAGGCTGCCATCCGTTCTTGTTGCGATTTATCACCGTGAATCGCGGTCGCTTTAATACCTTGCTTAACCAAATGCACTGCCACACGTGAGGCACCGATCTTGGTATTTGAAAATACGATCACTTGCTTCAATCCACGTTCGCGAATGATGAACGCAACCGCATCACGTTTTTCATCTTCCTCAACTTTGTATAACACTTGCGTCACGTTTTCTGAGGTGGCGTTGCTACGCGCTACTTCGATCGTCACCGGATTATTCAAAAAGCTGGCGGATAGTTTTTTGATTTCTGGCGAGAAGGTCGCAGAGAACATCAAATTCTGACGCTGCTTGGGCAGCAAATTAATGATGCGTTGTAAGTCTGGCAGAAACCCCATATCTAACATGCGATCGGCTTCATCCATAATCAAAATCTGAGTTTGCGATAAATTCACCGATTTTTGTGCCACATGATCTAACAAGCGACCAGGTGTCGCGATGACGATCTCTACGCCATTACGCAAAATGGCGGTTTGCGGTGCCATATCAACGCCACCAAATACGACCGTCGCACGTAAAGGCGTGTGACGCGAATACGCCTTCACATTTTCTGCAACCTGATCAGCTAATTCGCGCGTCGGCGTTAAAATTAATGCGCGTACTGGATGACGCGCTGGCGAGGCACTGGTATTGGCGTGTGCCATCAACAACTGAATAATCGGCAGTGAGAATCCTGCCGTTTTTCCTGTACCGGTCTGCGCCGCCCCCATCACATCACGACCCTGCAAAACTACGGGAATTGCCTGCGCTTGAATTGGCGTTGGATGCACATAACCTTGATCGTTTAGCGCGCGCAGAATTTCTGGTGCTAGCCCAAAAGAATCAAATCGAAGAGTATCAGCAGCCAATTCAGCTACTGTTGGAACAGAGGTTTCGGTCATGTTATGCATAGTGTGCCTCCCGTGGGTCTAACACTGCATCAAAGGAAGAAAATTGTGATGTTGCGTCAGCAAAGAGTAAGGCATGGAAGAAAATTTACAGCGCACATTATAACACCATGCCTGTGTAGAACTATTTTTCGATATTTTTGATAGATGCTAGCAAAAACTCCTAGCCAAAAATATCACAAAACAAATTCAAAACTTTCTACATAACAGAGTAGACCAAAGACGATAGATCGCTCCCATAAATAATCACTACATCGTCACGGCACAGTTAACGAATAGATTCCCGCTCCAAGGTGTAACGTGCGACACGATCTTCTAATACCGTAACACCAATTCCCGGCCCTTCAGGTAAAGCAATAAAACCATCGTCTGCTAACACCACAGCTTGATCAACGATGTCTTCGCTAAAGTAGCGTGCGGTTTCTGATGTGTCGCCCGGCAAAGTAAATCCACTGGCGGTTTGCAATTGCAAATTAAATGCCCTACCGATCCCGGTCTCATCCATGCCACCCGACCAAACGTCAACGCCTGCGTGCTGGCACAACGCTGCGATTCTGAGCGATTCGATCATGCCGCCCACTCTACCTTGCTTAATATTGATTACACCGCAGGCCTTTAAGGCAAGCGCTGAGCGAGCATCATCGAGATCATGAATTGATTCATCCAAACATAAAGGTGTGGCTAAGCCCGCTTGCAATACCGCATGCTGAACGATATCGCTGTAGGACAAGGGTTGCTCTATCATGGTCAAATTGAATGCATCTAGCTCTCGCAATATAGGTGCATGCTCCAATCGGTAATCACCATTGGCATCCGCCATCAAGCACAAATCAGGAAAAGCCTCGCGCACAGCGCGCACCCAAGCGACATCTTTACCCTGCATGATCTTCAATTTGACACGATGATAGGGGCGACGCATAGCATCAGCTACCGCATCGAGCAAAGCCGGAATCGATTCTTGAATCCCTAGACTAATACCAGACTGAATCCGACGCGCCGATAATCCCAACAAAGCATGCAATGGGCGATTCTGTTGACGTGCGATCAAATCGAGCAATGCATTTTCCACCATCGCCTTCGCCATGCCGTGACCACGCACCGGACTCCAGCTTGCTAGTAACTCACCGATCGTAAGGCCCGGCTTCAATTGCGGCAATAAAAATTCTTTAAAAATGTGGCGCACGGTTTGCGTGGTTTCACTGGCATAAAAAGGGTCAGGATCGGCAACACATTCTCCCCATCCCACTACGCCATCCGACTCAAGCCGTAATAACAAAGCCTCTTTCACTGCCCAAGTATGCACGCTGGTGGCAAATGGCTTTACAAATGGCAAGCGCACCACAATCAAATCGATTTTGTGCAAGACAGGAATGCGTGCATCAACCGCGGGCGACAGCGGAACTGCGCAATGTAAAAATTGTTGGTCCATACTTCAATTCCTCAAGAATAACCAATCGCCACCGCAATCGCGACCATCGCCATCGACATCAGCAAGATCAGCAATTGAAAGCGCCAAATAATGCCAAACCAACGTGTCCACGGCACACCAGCGACACCTAAAGATGCCATTAAAATTGCACCCGTTGGCACACTCATATTTGCCATCGCATTACCGAGTTGATAAGCCAACACGGCTGTCTGCCGCGTCACCCCAACTAAGTCAGATAGTCCAGACATCAAAGGCATATTAATCGCCGCTTGCGCACTGCCAGAATGAATCACAAAAGTGAACATTGTTTGTACCGCCAACATCCCTAGCGCCGCCATCTGTGCCGGCCAAGTTTCTAACATCGTTCCCATACTATGTAAAAAGGTATTCAGAACTGAAGGAGCATGTGGGTTCGCACCGCCCAATAAATACTCTATCCCTTTCGCCAATGAAATCACTAAAACCGCCGACATCAATTGCTGCGCACCGGCGACAAATGATTCTGCTGCCGCATCGGCCGTAAGACGCTTGCTCAATATCGCAACGATGGCTGCAAATACACATAGCGTAAAAAATTGCGTGGCAATTTCTGGAATAAAATAACCTGCGGTGACAACACCCCAAACGATCCAAACAATGGTTGCGACAATTCCCAGCAAGATCACTCGATCAGCGAGTGCGAGTGGTGGCGCATCGACAGGAATCACAATCTTGCCATCTTCACCGAGATCAGCAGCGGTGCGATGGCGCTGCGCATACCAGAGCGTAAATACAATCCCAGTACTCACAAAAACCAGAAACATCACAATACGCAAAGGCGCACCAGACAACAGCGGGACATTGGCAATGCCTTGTGCTAAAGCGACGCCAAACGGATTCATCCACGACGTACCAAAACCAATTTGACTAGCCACATAGGTGATCATGACACCGACTTCAGGTGGGTAACCTAAACGTAAAATCAGAGGCAATAACAATGCAAGAAAGGCGATGGTTTCTTCGCCCATACCAAATACCGCGCCGCCAGTAGCGAATGCAGCGAATAAAGAGCCCAACAACAAACGTGGATGATGCCCAGTGATGGCAATCAAACGCAGCAAGCCACGGTCAACCGCACCTGTTGCATTGATCACACCAAAAGCACCGCCAACCAATAAGATAAACGCAATCACACCAATCGCAGAACCACTGCGGCTACCCGAGGTCATGCCTTCAAATGGCGCATTCAAAAAACCAATTTCTTTGCCTGTACCGAACACAGCAATACTGATGTTGTGCTCTGCGACTCGATAAGAGTCTAAAGATATTGGCATCCCTTTTTCAAAATACCCTGCTGGAACCCAAGGAACGACTAGCGCCATAATCAGCGCGCCGAACAGTAAGATGATGAGTGTGTTTGGAACTTTGAATGTACTTCGCTTATTACTCATGCGTTTAGCTCCTGCTAATAGTTCTACGATCTACGGTCTACTACTCTTCCCTCGTATAAAAAAGCCCCACCTGAGTGGGGCGTCAAGAACAGGAGGGTGCTACGATTTACTTGAATTTGTACTGCAAATTCACAAAAATAGAACGTCCACGTGGATCACCATAAGTCGGATCCCAAGTCACTTGGAAATAACGTGACTGGTTGGTAAATGGTGGCGGTGTATCTAATAAATTGATGACGCCAGCACGCAATTTCAAATTTTTAGTGAACGCATAACTACCGGTTAAATCCCATAAGGAATACGCTTCGACATCACGATCATTCCAACCTGGGTCAGCCAAGCCCGGAATATTTTGATCACGATAACTTGCGAAATACGTGTGACCCAAAGTCAAATTGAGTTGTTCATATGCCCAATCAAAATTGAGCTTATGACGCCAACGCTGCACTGCCTTATCATCACGGAACACACCGAGGCCGTTCGTCAGTGGCGAACTTGGATCAGATTGGAACTTATATTCGGTCAAATAAGTTGCACCAAGATTCGCGCTGAAGCGACCAATCGACGTCGCATCGCCGCGCCAATTAAGGGCTAAATCAAAGCCGGAAGTATTCAGCTTGCCACGGTTCTCTTTCTTAAACTGCAAATAGGAAACCGCGCCATCGGAATCACGCACGACGATATTCGGATTATTGTAGTAGACCGGATTATCAAACACAGTCTGCTCACCAATTTCCGAAATAATGTCAGTCTTACGAATCATCCAGTAATCAATACTACCGTTCCAGTTTTGGTTTGGTTCTAACACCAAACCGATCGAGAATTGTTTCGATTTCTCTGGTTTGAGTAAAGGATTTGCGTAGCGATCAAGATCAAACTGTGCAATCTCACCTGACACCGGATCTTTGACGAAGCTTGCAATCGTGCCGGAACGAACTGGTAAGAACATTTCAGAAATCGACGGCGCACGGAAACCCGTACCAAAAGAAGCACGACCTAACATTGCTTTACTTGGACGATAGCTCAACGCGATCTTAGGATTGGTCGTATCAAGATTCGGTGTAGTCAGTGCAGATCGTGGATCTTTCACACCTTTATAACGATCATAACGTAAGGCAAATTGTCCTTCCCACTCTTTGGTGAAAGGCGCACTAACTTCTGCATAAATGCCCGCAATATCGCGTTGATTTGAAGAGTCTTCCAACAACTCGTCCGAACTGGATCGATCACCTTGTACATCATTCGACTTCAGTGCCGCAGTAGAAGAGAACTCTGTCTTTTCACGACGCAATTCCGCACCAACCGCGAGCATCGCATCGCCACCTGCCAAAGACATCAAAGAGCGCGTCAATTTGCCATCAACGCTATCGCTGGTACCTTTAGAGATACGCGCAGCGCCAGAAATCTTGATGGAATTCATAAACTTCTTACCAGAATCATCAGTAGGCGCAACGAATGGGTTATACAAGCCTTTCGCAATCCCATCGAGTAATTTAGTGCGCGAGACCCAGCCGTCGATATCCAAATCAGTCGCTTCATTGACACTATGGTTGTAGGCGGTATCGTAATCCCAAGCACCGATACGGCCGTTGGCGCCTAATACAATACGCGAACTCTCACTGGTCACCTCGGTGGTGCGTCGACCAGCATCAGTTAAACGGAAACGGAAATTCACAGGTGTCGTGATACCCGTTTTCGTTTGCAAATCTTTTGGTAAAAAGATGCCCGTGGTTGTGCCATTAATACTGCCAGAAGTTGCAGGCGATGCTGCGTACGCAGTGACTGCTTTACTCTTCAATGCTTCGAAGAAAACTTGATGTTCATCAGATACCAAGAAAGTGGCACGACCGATAAAACTTTGTTTTTCTCCCTTAGGATAGACTTCAGAATCACCCATGTAATTGAATGAACAGCCCTCAGTACCACCTGGTCCCAATGGACGCACGACGTTTGGACTACCATTCACGCAAGCTGCCTTACCGAAACTCACGCGACGGCCTGGAGAAGGTAACCACTTACCGCCTGGACCTGAGCCAAACAAGTAAGAAGAATTATTCAAAGTCGCCAGTTGGGCCGCAGTTAAATCCACGTTGGCAGGGAAGGAAGTGCTCGACAACTGTGGAGATAAGCGATCTGGCAAACTGTATTCCTGCATAAACTTGCGATCAGAACTAGCGAGTCGCTCCATACGTTGCACATCTATCGCACCAAATACATTGAATCGGTCTTTGCCTAGATCACCAAAACCACCAGAAATAGACGCAGTTTTTTTACTACCACCACCTTCGGCAGTATCTAAGGCATAAACGTTAACATCAGCACCTTGATAATCTTTACGGGTAATGAAATTAATCACACCGCCCATCGCATCTGTACCATAAATAGCAGATGCACCATCTTTCAAGACCTCAACACGTTGAATTGCGCCAGCGGGAATGCTATTGAGATCCACACCAGAGCTATCACCTGGACTCGCAAAATTGGCGAGTCGGCGACCATTCAACAAGACCAAGGTACTAGAAACACCAAGGCCACGAAGATTGGCACCATTAAAACCACGCTGCCCACCCATCACGTCACTAACACTGGTGCCGTCAGTCAGACCACCCACATTCGCAGATATTTTTTGCAATAATTCAGCGGCAGTCGTTACGCCGGTCTTATCAATATCTTCACGCTTAATGGTTTCAATTGCCAATGCAGTTTCACCTTCAATGCGTTTAATACTCGAACCTGTCACTTCAACGCGCTGCAAAGTTTGCGCAGTGACATTCAAACTTAAAACGCTCAGTGCAAGTAACACTGCATGGGTGCATCGGGAGCGGCGAAATAGCATCGCTGCGGGCTGGCTAGCTGGTTTCATGCGATAAGTCCTCAAAAATGGGTGTATCAATCTCAAACACAAATTTATATTCAAACTATTTTTCTAACTTCTTTTGACTTTGTTTTTAAACACATTTTCAAACGTATTTTTCAAACGCATCTTTCAAACGAATTCTTAATACGTATTTAAAAAGCTATTTAAAAACTTAGATTCAATCACCAGCACTGCATTTGCCTACTCTTACCTACTCTTGTGTTCGTTTATATGCGTTCGTGTGCTTTGGCGTATTTTTTGTAACGATTTGAGTGTATGCACAGTTCATCATCTTGAACCACCTCATATTAACTTGAGTCGCTCTGTGAGAAGCTGGTGTCGCATTCATGCAATGTTGTTCCCATTAAAGTGTTGCAAACTTCCGACAGTGCGACATGCATTTACGAATGTGCGCAAACTTTTAACTGACATGATCTGAACGCAGCGAATCAATGGCAACATCCGTTCCATGAGACTTTAGCGAAAGGGATATTTTTTGAAATCCATATTCATACTGACGCTGCTTGCAGCAAATTTGGCAATCAATTTTGCACACGCTGACGGTAACGCTACAAAAACGTCATTTCAACCAATACCCGGAATCGTCGTGCCTATGGGTGGTGCAGTACGTGGTGACAACGATGAATTGCGACAACGCTTGGTTGATCTCGCTGGTGGTAAAGGAGCGAAATTTGTCGTCATTCCAACCTCTTCTGGCAATCCAGTTGTGACTGGTGAAAATGCTGCACATGAACTCAGACGTCGTGGCGCACAAGTCGAGCTACTCAAAATCGCACCGCAATGGCCGGGAGAAAATCTTGAATCAGCTCGTCGCGCTGCAGCTGATCCAGGCAATGTGGCAAAAATTCGCGCAGCGAACGCGGTGTACTTTACTGGCGGAGCGCAAGAACGTTATGCCGACGTACTCAACCCAAATGGCGTCGCTTCACCTGTGTTACAAGCAGTCAGAGAATTGCAAGCGCGCGGCGGCGTAGTCGTCGGAACAAGCGCTGGCGCAGCGATCATGAGTCAAGTCATGTTTCGCGATGCGCTCAATCCATTATTAGTGATGAAAGGATTGCTAAGAGACGGCAAAGAAATTGAACGCGGATTAGGATTTGCGGGCGAAGAAATCTTCATTGATCAACACTTTCTCAAACGCGGAAGAATAGGACGTTTACTCGCTGCCATGCTCGCCAAAGGTTACAAAATTGGTTTGGGTATCGATGAAAATACAGCCGCAATTATTCGTGGCAATGACGTAGAAATTGTCGGTGCCACAGGTGCTTTATTGATCGATCTACGCGATGCAACAGTACAAGCTGGTCCAATCAATGTGAGCAATATCCGCATCTCGTATTTGGATAATGGCGACCACTATGATTTGGCCAACACACAAATCAAAGTTTTTCCAGCCAAATTAGCGAAAGGTGAACTGAAATTTCGACAAGCGGGATTTGTTCCTGAACTCGAATATCCACGCCTTGATTTCCCTGATATCTTGGGAGAAAACGCGATTCAACGCGCCTTATCGCAACTCGTCGATGGCAATCGTGAACACGTGGTTGGTTTCGCCTTTAGCCTGATTACAGCCAAGGATGATCCCGCCCCCAATTTAGGTTTTGAGTTTGTATTGCGTCGCGATGAACACACGCGCGCTTGGGAGAGTACAGGTATTGACGGTAAAGATTACTCCGTATTTAATGCGCGACTCGATGTGCGACCAATCCGTATGACAACGCCGCTCTATCAATCATGGAAATGACTATGTATCCATTGCGACATCTTGCGCCTATCCTACTTTCGAGTGCACTACTTGTACCAAGTATCAACTTGCAGGCACAGCAGCGTTCCTTCGAACATACCAGCCTAGACGCTGCCGCTGCACGTGTCTTACCTGAGGTGATTCATTGGCGACGCGATTTACATGCGCATCCAGAACTCGCGTTTCAAGAACATCGCACCGCTGCTCTAGTCGCCGCTGAACTAACACGCATGGGCTACGAAGTGAGTCGTGGCATTGCCGGTACTGGTGTGATTGGATTACTCAAAACGGGGCGACCAGGTCCCGTCGTTGCCTTGCGTGCCGACATGGATGGATTGCCAGTGAGCGAAGAAACCGGTTTAACGTTTGCATCGAAACAGCGTGTGAAGCAAGGCAATACCGAAGTCGCTCTCATGCATGCCTGTGGTCACGACATGCACGTCGCCATGTTGCTAGGTGCTGCTCGTGTGCTCTCTGACATACGCGGACAACTTTCTGGCACGATAAAACTGGTGTTCCAACCAGCGGAGGAAGGTGTCCCAAATGCGCCAAATGGCGCAGAGCGTATGGTGAAAGCGGGTGTCTTAGAAAACCCAAAAGTAGACGCGATGTTCGGCTTACACGTGGGTATCACACCAGAGCCAACTGGAACGCTCTCATTGCGTGCACGTGGCTTGATGGCGGGTAGCGATACATTTGACATCGTGGTGAAAGGTCGTCAAACACATGGAGCGTTACCATGGAACGGGGTTGATCCAGTGGTGGTAGCGTCGCAAATTGTCTTGGGTCTGCAATCAATCGTCAGTAGACAAACCAATCTTGCTGTCGCACCAGCGGTGATTACGGTTGGTACGATACAAGGCGGTCAAAGAGCAAACATCGTACCTAGCGAAGTCAAAATGAGCGGCACCATTCGCACCTTTGATCCACGCATGCGAGAACAAATTCTGGCGCAAGTAAAACGTACCGCAGAAAACCTCGCTCTCGCTTCTGGTGCCAGTGCCGAAGTCAGTATTGATACTGGCTATCCGGTGACTTGGAATGATCCCGCGCTAACCGCTAAAATGCTGCCTAGTCTGCGTCGCGTGGTTGGCACTGCATTGCTATCCGATATTTCACCAACGACAACCTCAGAAGATTTTTCATTTTACGGACAACGTGTTCCCACTATGCTGTTTTTTTTAGGTGTCAATCCGCCAGATAAAGCAGCGATAGACTGGGCCCCCAACCATTCACCTCGCTTCAATCCGGACGAAGCTGCCTTGCTGACTGGCGTGCGTACTCTCGCTAGCTTAGCTGCTGATTATTTAACTGGGAACTGAAAACGCTCATGGAACTCAACTCTATTTCTCTCCCTTCTCCCGCCGCAGGCACAAGCCGAGAGCTCTCCTATATCCGTTTCGGCAAAACAGGAACTGGCCCGAAAGCCTATATTCAAGCATCGCTGCATGCCGATGAATTACCTGGCATGTTGGTCGCACATCACCTAAGAAATCATTTGATCGAATTAGAGCAGCAAGGAAAATTGCTCGGCGAGGTGATCTTAGTTCCTTCTGCCAACCCGATTGGCCTCGCAAATACTTTATTAGGAACGAGTCAAGGTCGTTTTGATTTACGCACAGGGCAGAATTTCAATCGCCTGTTTCATAATTTATCCGAGAGTGTACTAGCACGCGTCAAATCACAGTTAAGTGCTGATTCCCACAATAATCAGCAATTAATCCGAGCTGCCATTCGCGCTTGCTTGAGTGAACAAAGCGCCATGGATGAATTGTCAGCACAACGCTTAGCCTTAATGCGACTCGCAGCAGATGCCGATGTCGTTCTCGACTTACATTGCGATTGCGAGTCTGTATTACATGTCTACACAGGTACGCCATTATGGCCACGCGTCGCGCCACTAGCTGGCTTACTCAATGCACATGTAGCACTGCTAGAAACCAACTCTGGCGATGATCCTTTTGATGAAGCTTGCTCACGTATATGGTGGGACATCGCCGCCTTGGTTGGCGACGAATTTCCGATTCCTATGGCTTGCCTTGCTGTTACCGTCGAACTACGCGGCTTTACCGATGTCAATCACACGCTCGCTGAACACGATGCAACTGCGATGATCGACTACCTTCGTCTACAAGGCATCATCGCTGGACCTTTAACACAGGACGTACCAACTGCCTGCCAACCCACGCCGCTAGCTGGCTGTATGCCGATCGCAGCACCCTCAGCGGGGTTGGTCGTGTACTTGCGAGAGCTTGGCGAAACTGTCAAAGCAGGCGATCCTCTGATAGATTTAATTGATCCAGTCAGTGGCAGCGTACAACAATTATTGTCCCCAGTTGATGGCGTTTATTTCGCTCGCGAAAATCGTCGCTACGTACCACCCGGTACACGACTCAGCAAAGTCGCTGGTCGTGAAGCGGTAAGGCGCGGTTCATTATTGTCAGCTTAGTTGTATGCTCAATTGTATGCTTAGCTTCATGTTTAGTTCTATGCTTAGTTATCACCTTCAAGCATCCCAGTTGCGAATCATCACGTAGTTGAATGTAGAAGCAAGCGCACTCACGAAAGCAATTATGCAGCCGCCTTTTTCTGTTTCATTGATCTTACTTCCTGGCTTTTCTCTATTCGCATTCGGCGCGGTACGTAGCCTATTCGCTGCAGCGAACGAAGTAGGCGGCGAACTGCTTTATCAGGTCGAGCAATATGCGGCAGACGGCGCGCAAGCTATTACACAATGCGGTGTTGCACTGTCAGCACATCCAATTGATCAACTGCAGCGCGCTGATTTATTGATGCTAGTCGCTGATGAACGCGTTGAACCATCTATTGCTAACACCACCGGAAATTTTTTAAAACAATATTTAAGTTCGTCGCACCATGCAGGTGAATCGATTCTTGGTGGTTGTGGCACTGGCACACAGATACTCGCCGAACACGGCTTACTCGATGGTTATCGAGCTGCAATACATTGGCAAATTTTGGCAGACGCGGTCAAGCGTTATCCCAACATCGTATTTACACCAGGTTTATTTGAAATTGATAGAAATCGGATCAGTGCCGGCGCAGGTGCTGCCGTACTAGATTTGCTTTTACATTGGCTAGAACAGCGTCATGGCAACACCTTCGCAGCAGAAGTGGCTGCTAGCCTCGGTTTAGATCGACTACGCGGCAGCGACGAGCGACAACCAGTTCCTGCATCAGCGCAACCCGCGCTAGGATCCGCCCGCTTAAAAGAAGCTTTAGAATTGATGGCAGCGAATTTAGCGGAACCCTTGCAAGCGGAGGATATCGCGCAATTAGTTGGTGTATCACGCAGACAGCTTGAACGACTATTCCGCCAACACTTAGATACTTTTCCATCGCGCTATTACTTGGAATTGCGACTCAAACACGCACGTCGTCAATTAAAACAAACAACGCAATCGATATTGCAAGTTGGCCTGGCTTGCGGCTTTACTTCTGGACCGCACTTCTCCACCACTTATCGCAACTATTTTGGTTATACTCCGCGCGAAGAGCGCGCCCGCCACAGCATGCCGCAAGCCATGACTAAAAATTCCGAAGAGGACATTCAATGAATCATATGGACTACTTGTTGCGCCCAGCAACGCTGGATGATCTCGATGCGATCGAGCGCTTTTCAAAAGCGAGTACCTTCGGCATCCACACACTCAAGCCAGGTCGTGCGCATTTAGCTGAACGACTTGAACGTTCGCTTAAAGCATTTGCTGGAACCGTACCAAGTCGCGGCGATGAAATCTATCACTTTGTACTCGAAGATTTACAAGCGGGTCGTGTGGTTGGTACAAGTGGCATCGTTACGAGTGCTGGCGCAAACGGTCGATTCTATTGTTATCGCAATGAATTCTCTGTCCATGCAAGTGATGAATTAGGGATTAGCAATCGTGAACATACACTACGTTTATGCGAAGACTTATCTGGCCACTCCTTACTCAGCTCATTTTATATCGAACCGGAGTATGGCAATACGCTCGCGCCGCAACTCTTATCGCGTGGACGCTTGCTCTTCATCAGAAATTACCCACATTTGTTCGCTGAAAGAATCGGTGCTGAGAATCCCGGTTTATGTGATGAAGCAGGCAATAGTCCATTCTGGAACGCTCTTGGTGGACGCTTTTTTAAAATGCCATTTCCCGAAGCGGAACAACGCACCCGAGGCCGTTCAAAAAGCTTTATTGCAGAACTAATGCCACGCTCACCGATATATGTTTCTTTATTGACGGAAGAAGCGCAGTGGGCAATGGGTCAACTCCATCCTGACGGGCAACTTCCCTTTGGCATACTAGTCGACGAAGGCTTCGACGTCGATTCATTCATCGATATTTTTGACGGCGGCCCAATCGCCGAGGCGCGGGTAGCGATGTTAAATACAGTCGTTGCAGCACAAGATGTGGAATTACGCGATGTTCCCCAAGTACAAGGCGAAGCCTGCCTCATCGCGAACATGGAAAGCGCAAAATTTTGTGCGACTTTATCGTCTGGCGAATTTGTCGACAATGCCTTATTGGTGCCACCCAAAGCAATAGAAATGCTAGGTCTCCACAACAATTCTCGCGCCTGTGCAATCCGAGTCAAGAGCACTTAAACAAAACAAGCTACGCATACGAAAACGAAATGCAATGAGGCAATCTGGGCTGTCCAAGTCAAATAAGCATTGATACACAAAGTAAAAACAAAAAGCCCTTACAATTTTCTTGTAAGGGCTTTTTTGCAGACATATCTTGGTGGGCCTCCCCGGAGTCGAACCGGGTACCAACGGATTATGAGTCCGCTGCTCTAACCAGCATGAGCTAGAGGCCCTGTTTTACTGAGCAAACTTCGCTTCGTAAAAAGAGGGCTCATTGTATTACATACGGCATAGTCGGCACAAGGCTTAGCTTGGTGAAATGCTTGATTTGATCGGGTATTCATCCAGTATTTACAGTGTATTTATCGGCTAGGTAAATGTCATTACCGTAAATTCAAAACAATGAAACTCAGAACAATCAAACCGAAAACGAAAAGCCGTACGATTTTTATTTTCGTACGGCTTTTATCCAAAATACTCAAGACTCATCTCTGAGTTGAACAGAAGTTTTAATTACCTTCTAAGAAGCTCTTCAATTTATCAGAACGTGATGGATGGCGCAGCTTACGCAGCGCTTTTGCTTCTATTTGGCGAATACGCTCGCGTGTCACGTCAAATTGCTTACCGACCTCTTCCAAGGTATGGTCTGTCGACATTTCAACACCGAAACGCATACGCAAAACTTTTGCTTCGCGCGGGGTCAATGAATCCAACACATCCTTCACTACATTACGCATCGACGCGTGTAGAGCAGCGTCGGCTGGTGCGAGCGTATGATTGTCTTCGATAAAATCGCCCAAATGAGAATCATCGTCATCCCCGATTGGTGTTTCCATCGAAATCGGTTCTTTCGCGATTTTCATAATCTTGCGAATCTTATCTTCCGGCATTTCCATCTTGATCGCGAGCGTCGCTGGATCTGGTTCTGCACCTGTTTCTTGCAAAATCTGACGAGAGATACGATTCATCTTATTGATGGTTTCGATCATGTGCACAGGAATACGAATTGTGCGCGCTTGATCCGCGATTGAACGCGTAATTGCTTGACGAATCCACCAAGTTGCATAAGTCGAGAATTTGTAGCCACGACGATATTCAAACTTGTCGACCGCCTTCATCAAACCAATGTTTCCTTCTTGAATCAAATCCAAGAATTGCAATCCGCGGTTTGTATATTTTTTCGCGATAGAAATTACCAGACGCAAGTTCGCTTCCGTCATTTCGCGTTTCGCTTTGCGAGCTTTCATTTCGCCCGCAGACATCTTTTTATTAATGCCACGCAAGTCTGGCAATGGCAATACGACACGCGCTTGCAAGTCGATCAATTTTTGCTGCAATTGCTGAACGGTCGGCACATTGCGTCCCAAAATTGCGCTGTAAGAATGGCCTGCATTTACCTCACCATCGATCCAAGCAAGATTAGTTTCGTTACCAGGAAACACTTTAATGAAATGGGAGCGCGGCATACCGCAACGATTCACCACGACATCTAAAATTTGCTTCTCAACGTGACGCACTTCATCGACTTGACCACGCAGGGTATCGCACAATTTTTCGACCACTTTGGCGGTAAAACGAATACCAAGCAATTCATTCGAGATGGCTTCTTGCGCCTTAATATAATTCTTCGAGTTATAGCCTTCTTTTTCAAAGGCCTTACGCATCTTGTCGAAGTTCTCAGAGATAGTCGCAAATTTTGCTAATGAATCACGCTTCAATTGCTCTAATTGTTCGGCTGAAATTCCAGCAGCAACAGCAGCACCGTCTTCTTCCTCTTCTTCCTCTTCGTCCTCGTCTTCTTCGTCCTCGTCGTCTTCGTCACTATCCGCTGCAACGACTGGCGCTTTTTCTTCTTCAGTTTCTGCGTTCGGATCAACTAATCCGTCAACGATGTCATCGACTTTAATTTCATCACTGGCGATACGATCCGCTTGCGCTAGAATTTCTGCAATCGTGGTAGGGCATGCGGAGATCGCCTGAATCATGTCTTTCAGACCTTCTTCGATCTTTTTCGCGATAACAATTTCACCTTCGCGCGTCAGCAACTCGACCGTCCCCATCTCACGCATATACATGCGAACTGGATCAGTGGTGCGACCAAAGTCGGAGTCTACTGTGGACAAGGCCGCTTCAGCTGCCGCTTCGACTTCATCATCATCACTTGCGACAGTAACTACATTGTCGGACAACAACAATGCTTCTGCATCAGGCGCTTGCTCATAAACGGCCACACCCATGTCATTAAAGGTGCTAATAATGCCTTCGATCGCTTCTGGATCGACAACATTCTCAGGCAAGTGGTCATTGATTTCTGCGAAGGTCAAATAGCCACGATCTTTACCCATTTTGATAAGGGTTTTCAAGCGCTGGCGGCGACGCTCTAATTCTTCTGCAGTCGCTTCAGGATCTGCAGAAAATGCATCTTTTAAAAGTGCTTTTTCTTTGGCTTTACGATCTTTTGCTTTTGCCTTATCGAGCGCTTTCATCTCAGCACGTTCGACCGCATTGAGCGCTGCCATTGCTTCGTTTTCAGGCTGATATTCTTTTGGCTTACGACCGCGACGGCCTGGTACTTTTACACCAGGTAAAACATAGCTGGAAGTGTCGATACTCGCCAACAGCGCAGCATCAGTCGTTTGACTGACGGTAGGTGCAGATCCAGTCTTAATTTCTTGCACTTCTGGTGCTTTTTCAGGCTTGACTGCTTTCGCTGATTTCTTGACTGACTTGGCTTCGTCTTTTTCAACTTTGTCGGTCTTTTCAGCTTTGCTACTGGCGTTAGATGCTTTAGTAATCACAGAGGCTTTCTTTGTTGCGGCTGACGGTGTTTCAGTTTGCTTCACTTGCTTTGTTGCAGCTTTTTCGACATCTTTGCTCAACTTCGGTTCCGCTTTAGCTTGGTTTTTTGTAGCAGGTGTTTTTGACACTTCAACTTCCTTTTTACTGACCGTCGATTTTACATCTTTACTCGAAATCTTGCTCTGAACCAATTTTACTGGCTTCTGCTCTACTTTAGGCGCTTTAGCACCTTTCGCAAGGACTTTTTTGTCAGCGACTTTTGTCGTTTTCACTGATGTTAGTTGTTCCTTCGTTTTGGCTGCACTTGTCTTGCTGACTTTCGAAGGAGTTTTGTCTGCTATCTTTGCTTTTGTGGCGATTGCAGCTGGCTTTTTTGTAATACGTTTATTAGCTGATTTGCTAGCTGATGCGCTAGTTGTAGCAGCACTATTTCGTGGCTTAATCGCTTTTGCTGGTGTCGCTTTTGCTTTCTCTGAAGCAGCAAGCTTTGCAGTTTTAGCAGCTGGCTTTGCTGCCTTCGCGATTGGCTTGGTTGGGACTTTCGATGTTGCCTTAACGACTGTTTTTGCTGCGGGCTTAACGCTCGCCTTTGTTGACACACTCGCCGACTTTTTCGTGGCAGTGGTTTTGGTTGCACTCTTCGTAACTACGGATGTCAGTTTTTTCGCGGGTTTCTTCATTGCACTAGCCATTGAATCAAACCAACCGAAGCTGAGAAGCTATTTGAAATTTAAAAAAATAAAGCACTGTTACCAATTAACACTACGCAACAGAACAATCATACAAAAATCAAATTCAACATTTCTTAGCATCGGCGTTTTGGGTTACTCGGAGGAGCATATGCTCACCTAAACAACACATTCTTTGACTACTTTCAGTCACAAACAAAACTGACCGCGACAAAGAATGAAAACAACCTAAGACCTTGAATCGAAAGCCTTTAACTATACCACTTGCCACTCTTTTAATCAATCTAAGCAGATCAAAACCGACTCATCGATGTCACATAAAAGTAGACAATTAACAAGCATTTTATATCAGCTCAATTAGTTTCCTTACATCAACTCGCACTACGAAAATAAAATGAATCGTGCAACAAATAATTTACTGTACGCTATTCGACGATTCAGCCTCTGCCTCACGCCGAATTGCGTCTTGCAACTGCATGATTTCTCGGTAACGCGCAACATCAGTCGCTTCACGCAAACCTCGTTGCGCAAGTTGCTCCATTTCTAGCTTGAGCACTTGTGTTCGCATCTGCCTTAAAGCCCCCGCCAACTCCAATCGGACAACCTCAATCTCAGATTCTGTTTGCTCCGCGATTTCTGCAATCAAAGGATCAAAATCGGCACTCGTTGCACGCAAGGTTTCTGCCAGCGCTGCAAAATTGGCTTGCTCTCCCATAGGTTGAGCAAGCGCCACCAATTGCTTGAGCATATCGGCGCCATCTGGTGCAATCTTGGCAGCACAATCCATCATTGCCGGAGTCATCATGACAGCTAAAGAAGGATGCGCGACTAAAATCCGCATCACTTGTCGCTCCAATCCAACAGGCGCACTGCGACGACTCTTGGGTGGAGCGATTTTTACACGTGCAACTGGCTGACTTAGTTCAAATAAGGCTTCAATCTCAGCCGCGGTCGACTGAGTAATTTGCGCCAAATTTCTGACCAACTGCAAACGCAAGGCCGACGGAGCCATACGCTGCAATAAAGGCTTGGCCTCAAACTGAGCTTTTGCCCGCCCTTCGGCAGTAGCCAAATCGTTATCAGCACTCACTTCCTTGATCAGAAATTGTGATAAAGGCATGGCATTTTGCACTTCGCTCGCAAATGCATCTGCGCCGTATTCACGCACGAAACTATCGGGATCATGCTCAACTGGCAAAAATAAAAACTTAATGACCTTATTGTCATTCACGTGCGCTAAGCAAGCATCCAAAGCCCGGCGTGCTGCACGTCGACCAGCACTGTCACCATCAAAACTAAAGATTACGTGATCGGTTTGACGTAATAATTTTTGCACATGAGTCAGTGTGCATGCCGTTCCTAAAGTCGCAACCGCTTGCGGAAACCCTAATTGCGCCAAGGCCACCACATCCATGTAACCTTCTGTTACCAAAACGTAACCTGCATCCCGAATTGCCTGCCGTGCTTCAAACAAGCCATACAACTCCAAGCCTTTTTGGTATAGGGGTGTCTCAGGAGAATTCAAGTATTTAGGCTCACCTTGATCCAGTATGCGTCCACCAAAACCAATCACTTGCCCCTTCGTATTACGGATGGGGAACATAATTCGGTCACGAAAGCGATCATAACGTTTACGGTAGGCGCCCTCGTCATCACTTTTATCGATGACCATACCTGCTTCTGCTAAGGCGCTTGCGCCATAATCCGCAAATACGGCTCTTAAACTATCCCATGCATCCGGTGAATAACCCAAACCAAAACGCGCTGCGATTTCACCTGTCACACCGCGCTTCTTCAAATATTGAATTGCCCTATCAGCACCACGTAATTGTTGACGATAAAAATCACACGCCTTCGTCATGACTTCACTTAGCGCCAAACTTTTGGCGGTTACCTCGGCCCTTTGGGCTGGCAACATACGATCATCTTCAGGCACGATCATGCCATTATTCAGCGCCAAATCTTTAACAGCATCAACAAAACTAAGGCCCGAATACTCCATCAGAAAACCGATAGAGGTCCCATGAGCACCACAACCAAAACAGTGATAAAACTGTTTGGTCGGACTAACAGTAAAACTAGGAGATTTCTCGTTATGAAACGGGCACAAACCCATATAGTTTGCGCCACCTTTTTTCAATTGCACGTACTTACCGACTACATCAACAATGTCGACACGGGCAAGCAGATCCTGAATAAAACTTTGTGGAATCACGCCAACAATCTCATGGAATAAAAACAAATACGGCCTCGGAAAAACTGGTCCCGAAGCCGCAATCTAACAACACCAAGCAAAAAAATTACTTAGCTAAAGCAGCTTTCACCATTGCAGACACGACTGTCATATCCGCGCGTCCAGCTAGTTTTGGCTTTAAAACCGCCATTAATTTGCCCATGTCTTGCGGGCCTGTAGCGCCAACTTCAGCAACCGCCTCATTGACCGCAGCTTGCATCTCTACTTCAGTCAATCCAGCAGGCATATAGGCCGACAAAATCGCCATTTCGGCTTTTTCAATATCCGCCAAATCCTGACGACCGCCAGCTTCAAATTGACTAATTGAATCTTTACGCTGTTTAATCATTTTTTCAATGATTGCTAACACCATAGTGTCATTCAACTCTACACGCTCATCGACTTCTTTTTGCTTCATTGCAGCAGTGATCAAACGAATAGCGCTTAATTTTGCAGAATCTTTAGCGCGCATGGCGGCTTTCATGTCTTCGGTAATTTGATCTTTTAAGCTCATGACATCCTCTTGAATAATGCTTTTACGCAGCAAAATCAAAGCTACATAAATAAAAAAGTGAAAATAACAAAGCCCGCTGCGGTACACCGGAGCGGGCATGCAAACCTAAAGCTGAGAAACACTGTAAGACATTAAGCTGTTATGCAACCGACTCAATGCCAAACAAGATTAGTACATCTTCTTAGGCAATTGCTGACTACGAATACGTTTGTAGTGACGTTTAACAGCTGCTGCCAAACGACGCTTGCGTTCTGCAGTTGGTTTTTCATAAAACTCGCGAGCGCGCAATTCGGTCAACAGACCGGTCTTTTCGATGGTGCGCTTGAAGCGACGCATGGCGACTTCGAACGGCTCGTTTTCTTTAAGGCGAATTGTGGTCATGTAAGTTCGGAACCAGTTAAAAATTTATAGGAAGACCGAGATCATAACAGGATTTTTTTAAATAGGGAAGTTAACTGATGAAAACTTATGCAAAAAAGTGTGGCAAAACGTCGAAAATTTATCATGAAAACAATGAACGCATTCGAGCCATACATCGTTCAGGTGAAGCATCGGATGACGTATCAAATGAAGTAGGCTCAATGCGCTTCTGCAATTGCTTTCCCGGCAGCAACCCCTGATGCCCAAGCCCACTGAAAATTAAATCCCCCTAACCAACCAGTTACATCAACCGCCTCTCCAATGAAGTAAAGGCCGGGATACTTATTTACCATCATAGTTTGCTGCGAGAGTTCGCGCGTATCCACACCGCCGCGGGTCACTTCTGCCTTTCGATACCCTTCTGAACCATTCGGCAATAATTCCCAGCGACTAATCTTTTCACTCAATAAACGTAGTCGTTTGTCCGGCATATCTGCAATTTTTGCACTGCCATCAAACTCATGCGCAACGAGTAATCCATCAACCAATCTTGCTGGTAAGTACGCAGCAAGAAAATTTGCCAAAGTTTTTTTACTAGTGGTTTTAGCGGCAATTAATTCATCTGCCAGCGCCACCTCTGGCAGCAAATTAATTCGAATGCTCTGCCCAGGCTGCCAATAACTGGATATTTGCAAAATTGCTGGGCCTGACAAACCACGATGCGTAAATAGTAAGTCTTCACGGAAAACAATTTTGTTTTTCTTCTCTCCGGTTTCTATATCAACTTCTAAAGAAATACCTGCCATCGGCACAAAGGCCGCCCAGCTAGGCGCATCAAAAGTCAGTGGAACCAATGCAGGCCTTGGCTCTACAATTTTCAATCCAAATTGCCGCGCGACACGATAAGAGAAATCTGTTGCACCAATTTTTGGAATAGATAAGCCACCAGTCGCGATCACGACATTGGCTGTGAGGAACCTTCCCTGAGCAGTCTGTACGATAAATCCATGTTCAAATTTCTGTATTTCGTCGACACCACAAGACATTCTCCACTGAACGCGACCAAGATCGCATTCAGCCTTTAACATACGAATAATGTCTTCAGCAGATTCATCGCAAAATAATTGCCCTTTGTGCTTTTCGTGAAAAGCAATATGGTAGCGCTTCACCAAACTAAGAAAATCTTGTGGCGTATAACGCGATAAAGCACTCTTACAAAAATGCGGATTTTCTGACAAAAAATTAGCTGGTGTCGCATGCAAATTTGTAAAATTACAGCGACCACCTCCAGAAATACGAATTTTCTCAGCCAACTTGGCGGCATGATCGAGTACCAATACTTTTTTACCGCCCTGACCAGCGACCGCAGCACACATCATGCCAGCAGCACCAGCGCCAATCACGATCACATCGTATGTGGAGGTAAATTCATCAGTCATCTTGGTTTTCTCGATATAAAACATTAAAGACATTAATTAAGGCGCGCATTGTAAAGGAAAACTGGCGCACCGCTTTCTATTTATTTAGATGCAATTGCTTCGACAGCTGCATGCAATGCTCGACTTGCCTTGCAATATTTGATGGAACCGCTTGCTCG
>VFQS010001325.1_pt1 | contig 23087 bp, 22 predicted proteins | sample 3512361 | NCBI WGS metagenome assembly VFQS01 (sample SAMN10412375, study PRJNA504923) | tailings metagenome | isolation source: Relicate 1 Philex TSF3 active mining | place: Philippines
GGCTGTGAAAAATCTAACGATCATGATCTGTTCTTAGCCAAAGATGAATGGAGTTGCCAGACCAATAAGTGCTAGCGCTTCGGTGAAAGCGATACCTAGCCACATTGTGACCTGAAGACGACCTGCCAGCTCAGGCTGGCGGGCAATTGACTCGATGGTCTTGGAAACTACCAATCCCACACCAATTCCTGGGCCAATTGCTGCGAGGCCATAACCAACTACTGCGATGTTGCCGGATAGTTCGGCAAGTGTTACTGCGTCCACTGTTTTTCCTTCCGTGGGGGTTAGTGTTCGTCTGCCAATGCCAACTGGATGTAGACAGTGGTCAGAAGCGTGAATACGTATGCCTGCAATACAGACACCAAAATCTCAAACAAGGTAAAGGCGAAGCCAAAGATAAATGTTCCGGCACCAAATGCCTTGAAAAGGCCGTCGGCCTGGAAGAAGAAAAAGTGAGTTGCCGAGAAACACAAAACCAGCAGCAGGTGGCCAGCGATCATGTTCATCAACAAACGAAGAGCCAGGGTTACTGGTCGAAGAATGAAGGTTGATAGAAATTCAATTGGAGTGACAAGTGTGTAGAAGTAGACAGGAACTCCGGAGGGGAAAAGCGCATTCTTGAAAAACTTTAGCCCGTGCCTTTTCACGCCTGCGTATATGAAGGTCACGTAAGCAGCTGCGGCCAAGACCAGCGGAATTCCAATTACTGATGTTCCTGCGATGTTGGCGAATGGGATGATTCCAGTGATGTTCATTCCTAGAACCATGAAGAAGATAGTCGTCAGGAGTGGCAGGAACCTCTCCCCGTCCTTCTCGCCTAGCTGATCGTGAGCGATGGATTTTCTAACAAAGTTCAGGGCCATCTCTCCCAGCAGCTGGAATCTTCCAGGTACTACGTTGCCCGTCTTGACTGCCTGCTTGAACTTTCTAGTCCAAAGTAGGAATAGAACAATAATCAGTGTCATCACGATCAGTCGAATCATCATGATTCGGTTGATGGCAAAAGGAGTTCCCTCAAAAAGGAAAATCTCGGGATAGAACTCGTAAATTGTTGGCGGCTTAAACTCGCCACCCTCGGCCATGAAGAGACTCATTGCTGTAATCAGGGTTCTTCTCCTGGTCAGGGGCGCAGAGGGCCAAGTTGTTTGGGTTTCCCCATGAGTTTATAAGGATAACTAGGACCACCTCGGCCCAATTCCCAAATTGGCTGGACTAATTATCGACAACTGGAATCTTGGCAGTTAGGACCACGTAGGAGTCAATTGCCAGGCCACCCAGAACGGATGCCACGACGGCAAAAAAGAACATGGGTCCAGAAATAAACGTCGCCGACTGCAGGAAACCAAGCAGAAGGGCAAAGAGCAGGACCTTTATCAGCCAACCCCCAAGGACGAGGGCATAAAAACCATTGAGCCCCAGCTTGGAGCCAAAACCAATGCTGAGAATGGTCATTACTCCGAAGACAGCCGAGACGCTAGCCCCAATCAGAGACGATGCAACCCCGCCTGAGCCGTAGACAAGGTAACCAATCACAGATCCAAGGACTGCGACTAGTCCGGCCAGCAGCAGATTCAATCGAAGGGCCTTGGCAAATAGCTGTTTACTGTTTGTTTGCAATCTTCCTCCGATATCGAATGCGTCTAGCTAGTGCCGGCCAATAGGTGTGAATTAGAGCCAGGATTTGCCATGCTCCAAAAATCATTAGCACCTGTGGCAAATCTAACCAGAAAAACAGCAGCAATGTTGTTGAGACCAACAGGGTCCAGTGATAGAAAACCAGTACCGCTCCCTGATGAGAGTGACCTATGTCTTGCAGTTGATGGTGCAGGTGCTCCCTGTCTGGGGCAAAAGGTGATTTACCTCTGCTGAGCCTTCTAACAACAGCCAGCAGCAAATCAAGTAGCGGAAGAATCAGAATAAAGACTGGAAGCGCCAGCGGAATTAGCGCGGGTAACAGATCGTTGCGAGTAACTGTTGCTGGATCTATTGAACCGGTGACCGTGATGGCACTGGTTGCCATCAAGAGTCCCAGAAGCATTGCACCTGAGTCCCCCATAAAAATCTTTGCCGGTCTCCAGTTGTGGGGAAGAAATCCAATCACCAACCCCAGAATGATTGCTGAGATAAGTCCAGCTGTTGAAAAGTAGTTGGTCGGGCTGGTTTGCTGAGCCAGTAGATATGTGTAGACAAAAAAGGCCAGCGTTCCAATAGCGACAACGCCAGCCGCTAATCCATCGAGACCATCTATGAAGTTGACAGCATTCATCACTAAAACCAGAGCAAAAACTGTGATTGCTAGCGAGACCGCAAAACTTCCAACGGTGACGCCTCCGATAGGCAGTGAAACAATCTGAATTCCCGAAGAAGCAATAATCCAGGCGGCTGCCATCTGACCACCCATTTTGGCAGTCCAGTCAAGCTCAATCAGATCATCCAATAGGCCAACTATGACAATGAGTGCTCCCGCAAAGAACATCGCCCAAATCGGTCCTGGATTCGCAAAAAGAGAATCAAACCATCCAAAGGATGCAGCCGAAAAGAATCCTGCACCCAATCCCAAAAGCATCGCAATTCCACCGATGCGTGGGGTGGGAGATTTGTGAACATCTCGTTCACGAATGGCAGGGGCAATATTGAATCTCTTTGCTGTGTAGCGCACGGCCCAGGTTGCTAGGTAGGTGACCACCGCGGTGATCAGTGCAACCAGGAAGTAGGCACGCACTAGTCGACCTCGAGCTCCACATTGCCGATGACTGATCGGATGCGCTCTAAGGAGATTGCCCCTTTTCGCAAAACACGAATGGGTTCTCCGTCTCTCACCTGCGTGAGATCGAGGATTGTTGAAGCCTCACCTTTGGGTGATGCCCCGCCATCAAGATAAACCGCAACTTTGGTACCAAAATATTCCACTGCCTGCTGGGCAGTCACTGCTGATGGTTGGCCCGTCAAATTTGCACTAGAAACTGCCAACGGTCCGACATCTTCCAGGAGCGCAAGCGTAATTTTGTGATCTGGTACACGAAGTGCAACAGTGCCTCTAGTTTCACCAAGGTCCCAGTCGAGACTTCGCTGCGCTTTCAAAACCATGGTTAGCGCACCTGGCCAGAATGCAGATGCCAATTGATTGGCAACCAGCGGAAGATCCGCTGCCAATGCCGAAAGCGTCTCAACCTTGGGGATTAGGACTGGTGGTGGAGAGGTTCGATCGCGACCTTTTGCATTCAATAAATTTTCAACAGCTTTTGGGCTAAATGCATTTGCCGCAATTCCATAGACAGTATCGGTTGGAAGTACAACCAATTCCTGACGGTCTAGAGAAACCTTTGCTAGACGAAAGCCAGTCAGTAAGTCCGTATCGACTGAACAGTCATAAACACTTGGCAAGCTATGCCCTCCTTATGCCGCTAACAGCCCTAAGTCGCCCGGTTGGATCGGGGTGTGCAGTAACTCTAGTGAAGCCCTCTGCTAATAGTAGTTCACACACCTGATCGCTCTGCCCGTCCGCATGCTCAAGCACCAGCATCCCAGAGGATCTAAGTGCGAAAGCAGCTATTGCAACTATTTCCCGTATTGCATCGAGGCCATCCTCCCCCGAATAAAGAGCGAGTTCAGGATCGTACTTCGAAACTTCGGGATCTACTGGAACAGCAGAAATGGGAATGTATGGAGGATTGGCAATAACCAAATCTAGATTGCGATAGCTCGGCAGGAATTCTTCAAAACCTCCAACTACGAGCTCGACTTCTGGAGCAAACTGCTTAATGTTCATTTCCGCGTACCGTGCTGCCTCAGCCGACAATTCAATTGCAATCACATCCGCTTTAGTTTCTTGCGCCAGGCTGATTGCGATTGCACCAGAGCCACACCCCAGATCAACTGCTACTGCTTTTTCATCAAGTGAATTCAGAAAATCAATTGCAATCTGCGTGACCTGTTCGGTCTCGAATCTTGGAATGAAAACACCGGGACCTACAGCTAGTTCCAGTTTTCGAAAAGCTGCCCTACCAGTTATGTGCTGCAGCGGTTCGCGCTTCAACCTTCTTTGGAGCCCTTGGTGAAACATCTCAAGTTCACTTTGGTTCAACTCTTCATCAAGGGTGATTCTCCTGAGAACCTCAGCTCTAGTTGACTGGATCGAGTGCGCGAGCAACCAGTGGGCATCAGCATCAGGACTTGGGACGCTGACCAAAGTGAGCTGCTCCCGGGCCTGCTCTAGGGCTTGGGCTGCTTTCATCAGGAGCCTTGGATTGCGGCCAGTCTGGCTTCCTCATCCATGCTTATCGCAGATTGCACTATTGGTTCCAGCGCACCTTCCATTACCTGGTCAAGGTTGTAGGCCTTGTAGCCGGTGCGATGATCTGCAATGCGATTTTCTGGGAAGTTATAGGTTCGAATTCTCTCGGAACGATCAACCGTTCTGACCTGACTTTTGCGCTGAGCAGACTGCTCGGCATCAATTGCCTCCTGCTGGGCAGCTAGCAGTCGGGCTCGCAAAACTCGCATAGCGGCTTCTCGATTTTGAAGCTGTGACTTTTCGTTTTGCATCGACACCACAATCCCCGTTGGAAGGTGAGTGATTCGAACTGCCGAGTCAGTTGTGTTTACTGACTGACCACCTGGGCCTGAGGATCGGAAGACATCGACCCGTATATCATTTGGAGAAATTTCAACTTCTTCTGGCTCATCGACTTCAGGAAAAACCAGCACGCCTGCAGCTGATGTGTGGATTCTTCCCTGAGCTTCAGTGACTGGAACTCTTTGAACCCGGTGGACGCCACCCTCATATTTCAGGTGCGCCCAAACACCCTGCGCTGGGTCGGAAGAGTTTGACTTTATTGCCACCTGGCAGTCCTTGATACCACCCAGGTCGCTTTCAGTCTTGTCGAGCAACTCCGCTTTCCAGCCTTTGCTTTGGGCGTAGTACATGTACATGCGAAGAAGATCTGCGGCGAAAAGAGCACTTTCTGCTCCGCCCTCGCCGGCCTTGATTTCCATGATTACGTCTCTGCCGTCGTCCGGGTCTCTTGGTATCAGTAGTCTTCGAAGTTTTTCTTTGGCAACAGGAATCTGCTCTTCCAGAATCGGAAGCTCAGCGGCGAATGCTGAGTCTTCAGCAGCCAGTTCTTTCGCCGCGGCAAGGTCTTCTTCTAATCGCTTTATGTCATCGTCAGCTTGCAGGATGGCTGAAAGCTCCGCGTAACGGCGGTTGAGCTTCTTAGCGAGCGCCGGGTTTGAGTGAACCGCCGAGTCGCTGAGTTGCTGTTGCAAACTCGCGTGCTCGGATCTAAGTCCTGCAAGCGAATCCAGCAAAGCTACTCCGAGTCAGTGTCTGTAGGAACGGGCATTGACTTCTCAAGCATGAGAAGGAATTCGACGTTGCTTGCCGTTTCCTTCAGCCTGTTCAGTACTAGCTCCAAAGCCTGCTGCTGCTCAAGACCTGCAAGAGCACGACGAAGCTTCCAAATAATCTTGGTCTCCTGCGGGCTCATCAGCATCTCTTCACGTCTGGTGCCAGAAGCATTGATGTCTACGGCTGGGAAGATTCTCTTGTCAGAGAGCTGACGAGAGAGCCTGAGCTCCATGTTTCCAGTTCCCTTGAATTCTTCGAAGATAACTTCGTCCATCTTCGAACCGGTTTCAACCAGTGCGGTGGCGATGATGGTGAGTGATCCACCATTCTCAATGTTTCTAGCGGCACCAAAGAATTTCTTTGGCGGGTAGAGCGCAGATGAGTCAACACCACCGGAGAGAATTCTTCCGCTTGCCGGTGCCGAAAGGTTGTATGCGCGACCCAAGCGAGTAATCGAATCAAGCAGAACTACTACGTCATGACCGAGCTCGACTAAGCGCTTTGCACGCTCAATGGCAAGCTCTGCAACCGTGGTGTGATCATCGGCTGGACGGTCGAAAGTAGAGGCAATTACCTCTCCCTTGACGGTGCGCTGCATGTCGGTAACTTCTTCTGGACGCTCGTCCACGAGGACAACCATCAGGTGAACTTCTGGATTGTTGGCAGAGATAGCGTTAGCAATTGCCTGCAGAACCAGCGTTTTTCCAGCCTTTGGCGGAGAAACAATCAAACCTCTCTGGCCCTTACCAATAGGCGAAACCAGATCGATAATTCTGGTCGTCAGCTTCTTGGGATCAGTCTCAAGTCGGAGTCTGGTGTCTGGGTATAACGGAGTGAGCTTGGAGAACTCGACTCTAGACTGCGCCTCTTCCAAGGTTTGCCCATTGACGGTTTCGACCTTTACCAAGGCATTGAACTTTTGTCTTTGGTTTTCGCCCTCTCGTGGTTGACGAATAGAGCCGATAATCGCATCTCCCTTGCGCAGGCCGTACTTCTTTACCTGTCCCAGAGAAACATAAACATCGTTTGGGCCTGGCAGATAGCCAGAGGTCCTGAGGAATGCATAGTTATCGAGGACATCCAGAATTCCGGCTACGGGAATTAGGACATCGTCTTCGAGAATCTCTGGCTCGGACTCCTCTTGATTACGTCTTCTGTCGCGATCACGGAAGCGACCCCTGCGATTGCGATTTCTGCGGTCATCGTCTCGGTCCCTGGAGTGCTCTCGGTCATTCGAACGAGTCTCGCGGTCCTCACGTGAATCCTGTCGCGACTCAGACTCTGCGGGTCTACTCTCCGCCGGCCTAGTCTCCTGTGCTTCGGACTTTGGGGCTGAATCTTTAGTTTCTGGCTTTTCTTTTTTGGAAGCAGCGCTCGAGCTAACTCGACGGGTGCGCTTTGCTGGCTTCTCGTCTTGGTTGTCAACCATTGTGTGTTTTTCTCGTTTCTTCACGGCGAAGCCGCGTTGTAAGAATTTGATTGAAGATGCAGAGGGGCTTCTTAGTTGCCTGATCCAGGCTGCCCCTCAACACTAGCACCTTTGAAGTCAACTGCAAGCGGAAGAGGAATCCAGCTGGGGAAATCTTTTTTCACGAATTCCATGGCTGAAAGCCTCTTTTGGGGGTCATCCTCAAGAACCAACACGCTGGGACCTGCACCGGAAACCACTGCAGCGTGTCCTTTTTCCCGAAGAGTTGCAATTAGCTTGCTGGTCTCAGGCATGGCGCTAGCGCGATAGTTCTGGTGAAGCCTGTCCTCAGTCGCAGCCATCATAAGCTCAGGACTCTGGGTTAGTGCTGCTACCAGCAAAGCAGACCTGGAGACATTAAAAACAGCATCCGTGTGAGGAACAGTCTCCGGTTGGAGGCTCCTAGCTAGTTTCGTTGACATTTCGTTGGGGGCAACTAGGACCAGTGGAGAGATGCCTCTGTGAACAGTCAGTTTTTTGTGGTGGGGACCATGCTCATCCACCCAGGCAATTGTTAGACCACCAAAGAGTGCCGGGGCAACATTGTCAGGGTGTCCCTCCATCTGGGTTGCAAACTCCAAAAGCTGCTTTTCGGAAAACTGGTTGTTCAGAAGGCCTGCGGCTAACATCACACCTCCGGCAACAGCTGCTCCTGATGAACCCATTCCGCGACCATGAGGAATCGAATTGTGGCAAGTTAGTCGCACGCCTGGCAGCTTCTGACCCACAGAGTCAAAAACCAATTTCATCGATCTATAAATCAAATTGCTTTCGTCTGTCGCTGCAGACTTTGCGCCCTCACCCGAAATCTTTATTTCCAGACCGGATGGAATTACCTCCAGCTCATAAACGTCATAGTGTGCAAGTGCCATTCCAAGTGAATCAAAACCCGGACCAAGATTGGCACTGGTGGCGGGAACAGTAACTTTCAGTTTCATGAGTTCCTCTCCAAGCCCAGGACATCCGCAACAGATTCAACTTGGGCTGAAACTTTTCGAGGCTTGATTTTTCTTCCTCGCTCATCCTTGAGTGCCCATTCTGGGTCTTTCAGTCCGTGACCTGTGACAGTAATCACTACCTCGTTCACGCCTTTAAGCTCACCTTGCTTCGAGAGTTTGTAAAGACCTGCAGCACCGGTGGCACTCGAGGGTTCGACAAAGACACCGGTTTCTTGCGACAGAAATCTATGCATCCAGAGAATCTCACTGTCGCTGACAGCACCAAATAGTCCCTGCGTTTCAGCCTTGGCTGCCTGCGCCAAATCCCAGGAAGCAGGATTGCCGATTCGGATAGCGGTGGCGATGGTGTCGGGTTTGGCAACCGGCGAGCCCTTAACAAAGGGTGCGCTGCCCTCGGCTTGGATGCCGAAAAGCCTGGGGAGCTTCGTTATCCGCCCTGCGGACAAATCTTCCTGGTAACCAAGGTGGTAAGCAGAAATGTTTCCAGCATTTCCTAGTGGCATGGCATGGATGTCGGGCTGTATACCAAGGACATCAACGACTTCAAATGCAGCAGTTTTTTGTCCCTGCAGGCGATCAGGATTTACCGAATTGACAAGGAAAACCGGATAGCTCTGACTGAGCTCCCTTGCAATCCGGAGACAATCGTCAAAGTTTCCCCTGACCTGGAGAATCTGGGCCTTGTGTGCGACAGCTTGTGACAGTTTTCCCCAAGAAATTTTTCCGGCTGGTACTAAAACCACCGACTGCATCTCGGCTTTGACCGCATATGCCGCTGCCGAGGCTGATGTATTTCCTGTTGAAGCTGCAATCACAGCTTTTGCACCACGACCTTTGGCTTTAGAGACCGCGGTGGTCATGCCTCGATCTTTAAATGAACCAGTTGGATTCATGCCCTCAAACTTGAGGTGCACCCGCCCAACATCCAGAAGTTTGGCTAGTGCAGGAGCTTCGATTAGCGGAGTGCCGCCTTCGCCTAAGGTGACAATTGGATCGGAATCCGAAAAAGGGAGTCGATCAAAATATTCTCTAATCACACCTCGCCACTGATGCGCCATTAGATTCCCTCAACTCTAACTACCGATTCAACGGCAACCACTGCCTTATTTTTCTTTAGCGACTCGACTACTTTTTCCAAGTCACCCTCGGACGCGATGTGAGTCATGATGGTAAGAAGTGCCGCTGAGTCGCTGTTTGATGAAACCGACTGGGCCACAGTCTCGACGCTTATTCCCTGCGCGGCAAACTCACCCGCAATTGATGCGAGCACACCTGGTTGGTCGCTCACACGAAGAGTTATCTGGAAGCGGGTCTTGGTAGCTTGCACTTGCAAAACATTCAAATTTGCGTGAGTCGAGAGTGGAAGCCCAGGTCCACCAGCAAGATGGCGCTTAGCTGCCGATACCAGATCTCCGAGCACGGCTGATGCGGTCTGAACTCCACCTGCTCCAGCACCATAAAACATAAGGCGCCCTGCACTCTCAGCTTCAACGAAAACTGCGTTGTATGCGCCGTGAACGGCAGCCAAAGGGTGGCTTCTTGGAATCAATGTTGGATGAACCCTAACAACTAACCCGCCATCGACTCTCTCGCTAATTGCCAAGAGCTTCAGCGTGTAACCAGCATCTTTAGCAGTAGCTATCTGAGCAGGCGTTACCGAAGAAATGCCTTCGCGATGAACTTTCTCAACTGGAACTTCGCTATGGAATGCGAGGGATGCCAGAATGGCAGCCTTACTAGCTGCATCGAAGCCCTCGATGTCGGCCGTCGGATCGGCTTCCGCATAGCCGAGCGCTTGGGCCTGCTGAAGTGCGGTAGCGAAATCCAAACCATTGGTTTCCATTTGATCGAGAATGTAGTTTGTGGTTCCGTTCACAATTCCCATGACTCGATTTATTTTGTCTCCGGCAAGCGACTCTCGAAGGGGCCGAATAATTGGAATGGCACCACCCACAGCCGCTTCGTAGTAAAGCTGAGCCCCAAGCTGTTGCGCAAGTTCGATTAGCTCTGGACCCTTCGAGGCAATAAGAGCCTTGTTTGCAGTCACAACATCGGCGCCTGAGTTAAGTGCCTTTCTAATCCATTGGTTAGCCGGCTCAATTCCACCCATGAGCTCAATGACTATGTCTGCACCAGTCAGAAGTGATTCAGCATCTTCCGTGAATAGTTCTTTTGGAATTCGTGTGTCACGCTTTGCGCTTTTGTCTCGGACGGCAATGCCGACAAGTTGAAGTTCTGCGCCAACTCTTTGGGCCAGCTCATCCCGATTTTCAACCAGCAATCTGGCTACTTGAGAGCCGACTGAGCCTGAACCAAGGAGCGCGACGCGAATAGGGCGGTACTCAGATTGCATTACCGACCTCCAATTCCAGCGTCTTTGGCCAACAAATCAGCTTCGCTTTCTCCGCGAATAAGTAAATGGGCTTCCCCATTCTTTACCGCGACCATGGCTGGTTTAGTTACGTAGTTGTAGTTAGAAGATAGCGAATAGCAGTAAGCCCCTGTGGCGGCCACGGCGAGGATGTCATTCACTGAAGTGTCTTCTGGCAGAAGAGCATGGCGAACAACGATGTCTCCCGATTCGCAGTGCTTACCAACAACCCTTGCCAAAACTGCTGGTCCTTCAGAAAGACGAGACCCGAGTACCGCAGTGTATTCCGCTCCATAAAGCGCTGAGCGTAGATTGTCGCTCATTCCACCATCAACACTTACGTAGAGTCGACGGGCCTGAGGCCCCTGTTCAGTCAGAGCTACATCCTTGGTAGTTCCTACCGTGTAAAGGGTTATTCCAGCGGGACCTGCAATGACTCGTCCCGGCTCAAACGCCAGTTTAGGTATAGCAATTCCAAGTGCTTCGCATTTGGTTTTGACGCTAGACATAATCTTTTCTGCAAACTCTTCGATGGCAAGGGGAGAATCAGCAGAGGTGTAAGAGATACCAAAACCTCCACCAAGGTTCAGCTCAGGCACATCTCCCGATTTCAATAACTGAGAGTGCAATTCGAGCAGTAGTTCAGCCGAAGCGATAAAACCATCGGCAGAAAAAATCTGTGACCCAATGTGCGAATGCAGGCCAAGAAAACGAAGGTGCGAGTGTGAGCGGATTTTTTCCACCAAGGTAGGAACATCCTGCATGGAGATTCCGAACTTCTGATCCTCCCTTGCCGTGGCCAGGTACTCATGAGTATGCGCGTGGACGCCAGTGTTCACTCGAAGTCGGACAGACTGGATCTTGTCCTGGGCGCCAGCAGCAGCTGCAATCCTCTCAATTTCCATTTCAGAATCAATGACTATGACAGAAACGTCATTGGTCACAGCTCTTCCAATTTCAATTAGGGACTTATTGTTTCCGTGCAAACCAATTTGGTCTCCCGAAACTCCTGCAGCCAGCACCACAGCGAGTTCACCACCGGTGGAGACATCAATCGAATATCCAGCTGAGGCTGCCCAGCGAGCAACCTCTGAAGTCAGTAGGGCCTTCGAGGCGTAGTAGAGCTTTACGGACGTGCCAATTTTGCGTGCCTCGGATTCAAAGGCTTGCTTGACTTTTTTCAGCCTTGCTTCGAAATCCCCTTGATCGATTACATATAGTGGTGAGCCAAACTGTCGAACCAGATTGGTGCAAGCAAGACCAGCAACTTCTAACTCGCCGTAAGAATTACGTTTTGCAGAAGAAGGCCAAATTTTCGGGTCAAGACTTTTCTCTTCAGAAAGCCATGCGGGAATCAGTGGATTAGACACTGCTACATCCTCTCCGGGGCGCTGACGCCAAGCAGAGCCAGCCCGTTGGCTAGGACAACGCCTGCTGCGTCGTTGAGCCATAAACGAGTTCTATGAATTGTCTCAATTGGCTTCGCTGGAAGAGGCAGAATCCGGCAGTTGTCATAAAAACGGTGGTAACTTCCAGCCACTTCCTCCAAATAGCGTGCCACTCTGTGAGGTTCTCTAAACTCCGCAGCCTGGGCCAAAATCCTGGGATACTCCGAGAGTTTGGAAAGAAGCTCACCTTCGGCTTCGCTATCTAGCAGTGCTGGTTCGAACTCGTCTCTATTTACTCCTAGTGACTCAGCATTCCTATCCACTTGCTTTGTGCGCGCGTGGGCGTATTGAACATAAAAGACAGGGTTGTCGTTAGTTCTTTTACCAAGCAACTCCAGATCGATATCAAGAGTGGAGTTAATTGAGGAGCGAACAAGAGCGTAGCGGGCCGCATCGACGCCCACAGTTTCAACCAAATCTTCCATTGTCACAACGTTGCCGGCTCTCTTGGACATTCGGACAGGCTGCCCGCCTTTGACCAAGCTCACCATTTGTCCGATGAGAATCTCCATGTTTACACCTGGAGTATCGCCGAAAGCGGCACAGACTGCGTGCATTCGACCTATGTATCCATGGTGATCAGCGCCGAGCATGTAAATGGTGCGATTGAATCCTCTCTCACGCTTGTCGAGGTAATAGGCAATATCTCCAGCAATGTACGAAGCTTCGCCGTCGGACTTAATGACAACGCGATCCTTTTCATCACCTAAAGCTGATGATCTGAACCAAAGTGCCCCATCCTGCTCAAACATGTGCCCCTGATTCTTTAGACGCTCGACCGCTTTCTTCACTGAACCAGATTCATACAAAGAGTTCTCATGAAAGTAAACATCGAAGTCAACACCGAAGTTATGCAGAGATTCCTTGATTTGACCAAACATCATCTCAACGCCCTGCTTGCGAAATTCCTCTTGCTGATCTTCTCCTTCAAGCTCAAGAAGATGAGGATTTTTTGAAACTAGGGCCGCTGCAATTTCAGAGATGTAGCTACCTGCATACCCATCTTCGGGAGTTGGCTCGCTCTTTGCTGCAGCCACTAACGACTTCGCAAAACGATCAATTTGAGCACCGTGATCATTGAAGTAGTACTCGCGAGTGACACTTGCGCCTTGTGATTGAAAAATTCTGGCTAGTGAATCCCCTACTGCCGCCCAGCGCGTTCCACCGAGGTGGACGGGTCCAGTTGGGTTGGCTGAAACAAATTCAAGGTTTAGTTTCTCCCCGGCCATTGATGTTGAGGTTCCATAGCGGCTTCCTTGCTCAACCACCTGTCGAGCCAGACTTCCGGCAGCTGCTGAAGAGACGAACAGGTTTATAAAGCCTGGCCCAGCAATTTCGGCAGAGGTGACTCCTTCGAGTTTTTGAAGAATTGGTAAAAGTAGCTCGGCAATTTCCCTCGGTGGCTTTGCGGCCTTAGGAGCAATCTGCATTGCCACGTTCGTCGCCCAGTCACCGTGCTGACGGTTTTTGGGTCTCTCCACAACTATCTCTTTGGGGACAGCTTCTGAAGGAAGAGTCCCAGCCGCGACTAGCTCCGCTAACGCCTTGCTGATCGCAAGACTAAGTTGCTCTGGAGTCACGGGATTTCCTTAGAAAATATGCAAAAAATGGGGTGAGCAACTTCTTATATTACCCGCGCGAGAGCATATAGCTAAAGAGCTTCCTTGATAATCAAGCCCTCTGCGTGGGTTGCCGTAACAGGAATTGGGTCACATATTTCTCCAACAAATTGACCATCAACCGTATTGATAAAGCCAAGCAGATAAGAACCTCCTTGGGGATGCTGAACCACTCGACCGGCGTAAATTCTCTTATCGCCGAACGGCTTTGAATTTTTGAAATCAACTTTCTCTAGATTTTCATCGCAGACAAGTGAGTAGGTTGCATCGTGCTGGCCAGTTAACTTCAGAAAGTTCTCGTCTAGTTCTCTCCAGCCACAGCAAAAAATTAATAGCGGGACATTGTCCACAGTTACTAATTGGAATACTTCTAGCTGGGCAAATCCCTGATCTGGAAGAGAAAGGGGTGCAGTTACTTCCCAATTAATCAAATCTGCAGAGACTGCGTGCCCGAGGACACCGCTGTTTCTATTTACTCCCGCCTTCGCTCTTGCGGTGACAAGCATGTGCCATTGATTGTCTTTCTGAGATTTGTAAACCCATGGGTCTCGCCATGCCTCATCAACCCAAGTGTGATCCGAAAGTTTTTCATACCATGTTGAATCAGCTTCAACCACCGAGCTTGCTGATGACTTTGTCCAGGAAATAAGGTCTTTAGAAGTCGCAGATCCAATTCTCTGAATGTCGCCTCCATCTTCTCGAGACGTACCCGCATAAAACAACCACCAACGACCAGATTCATCCTTCACGACACTCCCGGTCCATGTCGTCCAAGAATCAAATGCAGGTGAGTCACTTGGAGAAATAGCATCGGGAAGTATCTCCCAATTTTTCAAATCCTTTGAGCGAGCGTGGCCAATGTTTGTGTAGCGATGTCTTCGATTGGGATCAACTAAACCTCTTGATGCACACAAGTAAAAGGCGTGACAATAATCACCATCCCAGACATACCAACTGTCCCAAATCCATCTATCTGCCAAGCGAAGCGCCAAGATAACTCCTTCTGCGTCAATGCTAGGCTTCGAAAAGGCCCCCATAGCTCAGGGGATAGAGCGCCGCTCTCCGGAGGCGGGTGCGCAGGTTCGAATCCTGCTGGGGGCGCTATTGCGCCAGAAACATCGCAAGTTCCGACATGGCCATCGCGCGATGTGATATCAAGTTCTTCAACTGAGGTTCAAGCTCGGCTGCTGTCAGCGCAAATCCCTCTGGAACAAAAATTGGGTCATACCCAAATCCCCTTTCGCCTTTGGCTTCAAAAGCGATATGACCGGGCCATACCCCAGTGAAACTGACATCTAAATTCTCACCAACGAGAGAGATTGTGCAGACAAAACTTGCCTGACGATTTTCGAGCGGGATATCTTTCAGCTGGGACAAAAGAAGTTCTCTGTTTACTGAGTCTGATCTCGTGCCCGACCAAATGGCTGAAAAGATTCCCGGGGCTCCGCCCATTACATCGACGCAGATTCCTGAATCATCGGCAAACGAAGGTTTTCCAGTTTTCTGAAAAGCATAAAGAGCTTTGATTCTTGCGTTTTCGAGAAACGAAGTCCCGGTCTCTGCAGGTGATTCTCCCGAGAATGGGAGGATCGTCAGGCCAGGTGCACGCAGACCGATTATGTTTGCTGCCTCTTGAACTTTGTGTGGGTTGCCCGTGGCGAAAACTAGCTCTTTCAAGCCAGCTCCAAATTGCTTCCAAGCGCACTGCGCTGCATTGTGGACAGGCTCTGGGTGGCGGCGACTGCCATATCTAGAAGTGAGTCCAGCTCTTCTTTACTGAAAGGATTGGCCTCGGCTGTCCCCTGAACCTCAACAAATAGGCCTCGGCCTGTAGCAACGACGTTCATATCAGTCTCTGCTCTCACATCTTCTTCATAGGCCAGATCACAAAGAGCCCTGCCGTCAACTACTCCTACTGATACAGCAGCGACAGTGTCCAGAATTGGCTTTGCTGATTTTGAAATATGTCCGTGACTCTTGGCCCAGGCCACCGCATCCATAAGTGCAACAAATGCACCAGTTATCGCTGCAGTTCGAGTGCCACCGTCTGCCTGAATGACATCACAGTCAATGACAATTGTGTTTTCACCAAGGGCTTTGTAGTCAACGACTGCCCTAAGAGCCCTTCCAATCAGACGAGAAATCTCGTGAGTCCTGCCACCGATTTTTCCTTTGACGCTTTCGCGATCTGTTCGCTCATTGGTGGCGCGAGGAAGCATTGAGTACTCGGCAGTTACCCACCCTTCGCCAGTGTCTTTTTTGAACCTGGGTACCCCTGGAGTAAAGGATGCATTGCAAAGAACCTTGGTGTTTCCGAAAGACACCAGAACTGAACCCTCTGCGTGCATCGTGTAGTTGCGTTCAATAGTTACTGCCCGCAGGTCACGGTCGCCTCTTCCGTCTTTTCTCATTTCAGTTCTTTCTCTCTAGTTTCTTGACGCCGCTCACCTCGGGACCGAGGAATCTCTTTGCTAGCACCTCAAACTCAGCGGCATTGCCCGTTGCCAAAAATGAATAGCTAGGTTTCTGATTTTCAGGAGCAAGAAGTTCATGCTCGGTCAGGACTCTGAAAACATCCTTGGCTGTTTCGTCTGCTGAGGAGACGAGGTTCACGCCTTCACCCATGACATAGGCAATCGCAGCTTGGAGAAGTGGGTAGTGCGTGCAACCAAGCACCAGCGTGTCAACTTTGGCATCGCGTATCGGCTTTAGATATTCCTCCGCAACCCTAAGTAGCTCTGGGCCCGACGTGATGCCGCGTTCTACGTAATCAACAAAGGCTGGGCAGGCAGCCGAGGTGATTTCAAAATCGACGGCTGCAGCAAACGCATCTTCATAAGCACCAGAGGATATGGTTGCTGAGGTTCCAATGACTCCGACTTTTTTGTTTCGAGAAGTAGCCACTGCTCTGCGAACTGCCGGTTGGATTACCTCGACCACCGGCACAGAGTGTCCATCTGTATAGCGCTCACGAGCATCCCTTAGAACAGCCGCCGATGCCGAATTACACGCAATCACTAGGAGCTTCACTCCAGATGCGACTAGTTCGTCCATTACAGATAGGGCCAGTGTTCTTACCTCAGCTAAAGACTTTGGTCCGTAAGGAGAATTTAGAGTGTCCCCAACGTAAACAATCGACTCATGAGGAAGCTGATCGATGATTGCCCTTGCGACGGTTAGTCCGCCGACTCCTGAATCAAAGATTCCGATTGGTCTTGCATCCACAAACCCAAGTCTAGAGCGGTCGTTGCTGGCTCTGTAGGCTGGTGGCGTGTCACTAGCTCTTCTCACAGACCGTTATGAACTGACGATGGTTCAGGCTGCCTTGCATTCCGGTAAGGCAGAGAGACAATGCGTTTTTGAGGCATTTACTAGATCTTTACCACTGGGTCGAAGATATGGAGTCTTGGCCGGTACTGGTCGCCTTCTTGATGCAATTTCAAAGTTTCGATTTGAAAAGCAGGACATTGAATATCTGAGGGAATCGAAAGTTGTAGACGAGCGGACACTTGAATTTCTGAGCGACTATAAATTCGAAGGCAAGATTGAGGGATACCAAGAGGGAGATTTATTCTTCGCTGGTTCACCGGTCTTTACCGTGACTGGAACTTTCGCCCAAGCCGTTGTGCTGGAGACTCTGATTCTTTCAATTTTGAACCACGACTCGGCTGTTGCCTCGGCTGCAGCGAGGATGTTCTCGGTGGCCAAGGGTCGGTCTTTGGTGGAAATGGGATCTAGAAGGACGCAAGAGTTCAGTGCCGTGGCGGCAGCTCGAGCTGCCTACATCGCTGGTTTTGATGCAACCAGCAACCTGGAAGCGGGCAGGCTCTACAACATTCCAACCATGGGTACCTCAGCCCACTCTTTTACTCTTTTACACGACAGTGAAGAGCAGGCTTTCAAAGCTCAAATTGGTGCGCTTGGAGTCAATACAACACTGCTAGTCGACACATATGACATAAAGAAGGCTGTGGCAATGGCCGTGAAGCTCACTGATGGAAAAGTTGCGGCGGTACGCATTGATTCTGGTGATTTAGCGGCAACTGCTGCGGAGGTAAGGCAGCAACTCGATTCGCTAGGTGCGAAAGAAACCAAAATTGTCCTCACGAGTGATCTCGACGAATACACAATTGCCGCTTTAGCTTCTGCACCAGTTGACAGGTTCGGCGTCGGCACATCTTTAGTCACTGGCTCCGGCCACCCCACCGTTGGATTTGTCTACAAGTTGGTCGCCCACAAGAGCGGTAATTCATGGGTGGATGTAGCAAAAAAGTCAAAGAATAAAGTTTCCCTTGGTGGTAAGAAAACTGCTTATCGCGAGATACGTGATGGCGTCGCGACTGCAGAGTTAATTGGCAAAAAGTCTGGAAGAAAACTGCAATCAACACTCTATGACGGGGTTAGTGATCCAACACTGCTTGGACCTCTCGGAACGAGAAAAGCTAAGGAACACTTTCAAAAATCTATCGCCGAGCTGCGACCAGATGCACTTCGACTATCCAAGGGTGAAGCTGCGATACCTACTATTTACAGCTAACGCTTAAGTTTTTCAAAAATAGCTTTGCAGTCAGGACAGACTGGAAATCGCTCAGGGTCACGAGAAGGCACCCAAACTTTTCCGCAGAGTGCTACAACAGCATTACCTAAAACTGCAGACTCTACGATTTTGTCTTTTTTGACGTAGTGCGAGTAGCGCTCGTGATCACCAGCTTCTACTTGATCTAGCTTTTCCTCGGTCTTATTCATCGCCGCTAGTTTAGGTCTTCAGCATCTCCAAGTATCGCGCTGAGAGTGATGGTTTCTCCGTCTCGAACAATCTTGAGCTGTATCTCAGCCCCAGCTGGTTGAGCCCTCACCATTGCGGTTAGATCCGCCGCAGAGGTTACCTTCTGCCCGGCAAACTCAATAATCACGTCACCGCTTTGGATACCAGCTGCTTCAGCTGCACCCCCTTCAGTTACCTGATCCACATAAGCGCCAGTTGAGAAACCTGAACCATTTTCGGAATTGTCACGAACCATTGCGCCAAGCAGTCCGTGCGTTGCCTTTCCAGTTTGCATGATTTCGCTAGCAATTCGATTTGCAGTGTTAGAGGGAATTGCGAAGCCAACACCGATGGAACCTGCTTCACCGCTTCCGGCCGTGGCAATTGCAACATTTATGCCGACCAGCTCGCCTCGCTCATTCACCAGCGCTCCGCCAGAATTTCCAGGGTTGATTGCGGCGTCTGTCTGAATAACTTGAATACTGATTGACTCACCAGTTCCAGTCCAGAACTGCAGACCTGGTTCCTCGCTCACCTCGGCAGATGCAACTCGAATGGTTCTGTTTAGCGCCGAGACAATTCCCTCCGTAACAGTCGAAGCGAGACCAAGGGGAGCTCCAATGGCAACCACGTTCTGTCCAACATTGAGTTTCGATGAATCTGCAAACTTAATTGCCTTCAGTCCTGAAGCTTCGACCTTAATTACGGCTAGATCATAGACAGTGTCGTAACCGGTCAACTCTGCTGGAAGAACAGTTCCGTCCCAAAGCTTCACGGATAGATCTGGGTTATTTGTTGAACCACTAAGAGTGACAACGTGAGCGTTAGTCAAGATGTATCCGTCTTCGCTCAGGATGACACCTGATCCAGAACCGCTTGAAACAGAAGACTCAACCCAAAGCGTTACTACAGCCGGTCCAGCTTCGGAAGCAGCGCCTGTGACCCAGTTGATTTGCTCAACATTATTTACAACCACCGGGGCTGGTTGCGTCGCACCGAAGTAAGTGACCGAAAAGGCAGAAGAACCGATGATGCCGCCAACCAGCGCACTTCCCATTGCAAGTGCGGCAATTCCCAAAAGTCCTCTGCGCTTTGGCTTCCGCTCTGCAGGCTTAGGCGCAGAGTAGGTGTTCGAGAAAACGAATTGGCTTTCGCTTCGTTGGAAATCGGTCATGTCAACCCTTTCGACTTGAATCGATTATGGCCAACAAGGTTGAGGGTTAAATGAATCCTCGCTGATAGTTGCCTGATTAGTCGCCAACCAGCAGGGTTCGCCTAGGAACCTCAATCACGCTGATTCTGAGCTCAGTGCTGGCTACCTCGCCAGAGAAGGCATCCAGTATCCAACCAGCACCAGATGGCTTGTAGTCGACTGTAACCAGGGCCTTGACGACTGCACTTTGCTCCCCCTGCTCTGAGAATCCCTTGTCCACGACTCGTCCAGCCACAGCTGAGCCATCGGAAAAAGACCACCGAAAGGATTCAGCTCGAAATCGAATAGCGACACTTTGCCCAAACAGCTCACCATCTATAACTCTCGTTGGATAGTCAGCGATAAAGGATGCAATCACTTCCACTTCTAACTCTCCACCAGGCTCCCAACGTGCAGATGGTCTTCCTGATTTGACTCGGAACTGCTCTTCTAATTCCGAAGTTGTCCTGGAATGGGTATTTACCTGTGGAATTTGATCACCTATGCATAACCTCTGACCTACATCGCTATAGGTTTCAACCACAGTCAAGGTCGGTTCATCAATTGTTCCGTTTGTGTAGTAGCGACATAGCCGCTTTGGTTTTTCAACAGTGACAACAGTCTTTGTCTCCTCTATTTGCTTCACCGCACAAATCTGATATTCAAGTTCATTACCGACACTCCCGCTACAGCCGCAGATGCCTAAGGTTGCGGCGAAAAGGTCGCAGCTGGCCATAAATATCTGAATGCTCAACACCCCTCCTGACTGACTTCAAATTCAGAAATAAGACTTTCGCGCGTGAAGGTGGCGGTGAATGAACTTCGCCGCTGGCCTAAAGAGACAAAAGCTCCTTGGTCATCCATTACTGCTACCCCTGTTAGGTCAAGACAGCCGCTAGCCATGCCGCTTGAGACCGACCAAATCTCAAACTGCGCCCTGCCCCGCTGGGTGTAGCCAAGCTCTTCCATAAGCTGCCTCGATGCTTGAGCCTGGGCCAAAGCGCTGTGGGTTAGTACCTCTGTTAGCTCACCGCCATCTGCGACTATTTGCGCGTATCGATTTAGCGTCGCCTCATGCTCTGATGCATTAGCACTGCAGGAAGACAGAAGCAGAACCAAAAGAAAGCCAAGACGCATGGCTGGAGATTAGAAGAAAACCTAAGGGTACCTATTTTGGTTTTCCACAAGTAAAAACCCTCGAGGAAGATCCTCGAGGGTAATTGGTTGCGGGGGCAGGATTTGAACCTACGACCTCCGGGTTATGAGCCCGGCGAGCTACCGAACTGCTCCACCCCGCGGCGAAGCAGTAAGAATAGCACCTTCGTCTCTAGTTCTCCAGTGCGGCCAGGGCTTCTTCAATCGCCTGTTGCAGTCGCTCGTCAGCCTCGCCGAAGGCACTCCAGTCACCAGCACGCAAAGCTGCTTCTTTGTCTTGCAGAGCCTGCTTGGCTTTGTTCAGCGCAGCATCAAGTGCTGCATTACCTGAATCGGCACCGGTGCCGCCATCAGTTTCGCCACCAGTGTCGGGTTGAGTGCCATCTGAAACTTCTGCTCCAGAATCGCCACCAAAGAGAGCATCGAGAGCAAGTTCGAGAGTGTCCTCAAATGCAATCTGATCACCGAATGCAACCAGAATCTTCTGCAACAGTGGATAGCTGGTTTCACCGGTTGACTCGATGTAAACAGGTTGGACGTAGAGAAGACCTCCACCCACCGGCAGAGTTAGTAAGTTTCCATTCAGGACTCGAGTTGAACCTTGTCGAAGAATGTTCAGAAGCGAGGAAACTTTGCTGTCGGCATTGAAGTTGTTCTGCACCTGACCGGGACCTGGAACAATCGTCTCGCGCGGGAGGTTCAGAAGAGTCAGCTTTCCGTAGCCATCTGCAATTTGCCCCGCTGTTCTTCCAGCATCTGAATTCGCAATCAGGTAACCGGTTAATACGTTTCTGGTCGTCTCACCGGTCGATTGCGGAATAAATGTCGAGTAAAGCGAAAAGGCGTTCACACTCTGCCCAGGGGTCTTCATGGTCAGGTAGTAAGGAGGTTGCAAAGTGCCAAGGCCTGTGCCTTCAACTGGATCATTAGGTGTCATCCAGGCGTCCTGCTGAGAGTAGAAGGATCCGGCATCAGTCACGTGGTAGCGGCCAAGCACCCAGCGCTGCATCTTGAAAAGATCAGATGGATAGCGCACATGAGCCATCAGCTCTGCTGACATCTCAGACCTTGGCTTCACGGTGGTTGGGAAAATCTTGCTCCAAGCCCGAAGAATTGGATCCTGCTCATCCCAGGCGTAGAGCTCCACGGAACCGTCATAAGCGTCAACTGTTGCCTTGACCGAGTTACGAATGTAATTCACATCGCCCATGCCACGGTTGAAGGTCTCTGAAGCTGTGTCCAGAATGGCAACGTTGAAAGGCTCCTGATTTGAGTAGGGGTAATTAGAGCTGGTTGTATAACCATCAACAATCCACTTAATTCTTCCGTCAACAATTGCCGGATAGGTCTCGGTGTCGAGCGTCAGATAAGGAGCGACCTGCTGGACTCTCTCCCGAGGCGATCGATTGTAAAGAATCTGTGACTCGGAATTGATGGCATCAGACAGAAGGATCTGCTCACTTTGAAAACGCAGCGAGTAAGCAAGTCGGTTGATTAAGTTTCCGACGCTGGGTCCACCGCTACCTTCAAAGGTTGTGTAAGTCTCGCGCTGCCCTTCCGTGCCAGCCGGGTAATCAAACTCAAGAGGTTGTGCACCCTCTGGTGCTCCAACAATTGAGTAGGTCGGAGAGTTCAGTCCGAAGTAAATCCTTGGCTCAAAATCTCCGAGAAGACCCTTCGGTGGAATTCCTGATTGAAGGAACAGTGGCTTGCCATCGTCGTCACGCTTGTTTCCATAGGCAGCCACAAATCCAAAACCGTGCGTATAAACAATCGTCGAGTTATACCAGGACTGACTTTCCCCCAGTCCTGCCTGATTTAGTTCTCTTACGGCAACAACTGTGTCCTGCACTTCGCCGTCAATCTGGTAGCGCCCAACGTGAAGTCGGTTGGGGAAGGAGTAGTACTGTCGGAACTGCTCAAGCTGGCGGAAAGCATCGCTCACCAAGGCAGGATCGATGATTCGAATAGAGGTTGTCGTTTTGGCGTCAGTTCTGAGTGCACCTTTTTCAGCGACTACCTTGGCGTCGTATTCGATGACTTCAACCTGATCTAGACCAAAGGCAGCCCTTGTGGCCTCGATGTTTTTCTGCAGATAAGGAGATTCCAAGGTTCTTTCATTTGGTACCACCTGGAACGTCTGAACAATCCAAGGGTAGAGCCCACCTAGCACCAAGGAGCTGACGACCATTAGGGCGGTGGCAATTATGGAAATTCTCCAGCGCGCAATAAAGGCTGTAATCAAAAAGGTGAAGGCCACAGCCACAGAAATCAGAGCCATGATTTGCAGCCCAGGAATCACCGCGTTGGCATCCGTGTAGCTAACGCCAGTAAACAGTGTTCCGGTAGTGATAACCGATGAGTACTGATCTAGCCAGAGGCTGGCTCCCTGAAGCAGAAGGTAGAGGGCAACTAAAACTGACAGCTGGACACGGGCCGGTTTAGAAACGCTGATGTCTCTGCCGTTGAACCTGATTCCTCCATAAATTACGTGAACCGCAAGATTGATTAGTGCTGCCAGGAATGCTCCGCCAGATAGGAAGCCAATAACAAAAGATAGGAAAGGCAGATCGAATACGTAGAAACCAATGTCCATGCCAAAGTGCGCATCTGTCTGACCAAAGTCCTCGCCGTTAAGCCAAAGAGCAGCTACCTCCCACTCGCGGGCAAAGACCAATCCGCCACCGATTCCAATGATTGCTGGCACACCAACCATGACCACTTTGCGCAGACTCTCGAGCAAAGTCTGGTAGGCCTGAA
>VFQS010001326.1_pt1 | contig 23074 bp, 23 predicted proteins | sample 3512361 | NCBI WGS metagenome assembly VFQS01 (sample SAMN10412375, study PRJNA504923) | tailings metagenome | isolation source: Relicate 1 Philex TSF3 active mining | place: Philippines
CTCAACTATCCAGCTGATGACGCGAGAAAGCCGTCCCAGTGGGGCGGCTTTTTTGCTGGAGTGAATCACTGATGCCAAGTGGAACGGAGCCGCAGCAGGCGGTAGCCCACGTGATTGTGAGGCGATGGGCGCGTCGGTTGTTGCCTTGGTGGCGGGCCTATCGATTGTGGCTGCGCCTGGATTGTGTGGATTTGAGTGCGGCTTTTGCCTATCACTTGCTGCAGTCGGTATTTCCGATCTTATTGATTGCTTTGGCCATCGCTGGTCGAATTCTCGGCCAGCAAGTTGACTTGCAAGACGGGCTCATTGAGTTGGCAGATCGGGTGCTCCCGGATAGTGCGATTCCGGTGATTCGCTCTACTTTCCTGCGTCTGACGCGTCAGGGGCTTGGGGCCGGGTTGCTCGGAGGTGTAGTGCTGGCGATGACCGCCAGTAATGCCTACCTCACGTTGCAGCGCGGTGCTGATCGGATCTGGTGGAACAGGCCCTACGGCTTTGAAGGTCTGCCCTGGCAGCAGCTGTTGAAGCGCTATGTGCTGCTGCGTCTCAAGGCGCTGGCTTTGGTTGCACTCTGTGCCCTGCTTGCCGTGTTGGATCAGCTGGTGTCAACGATGCGGCTGCTCGGTTCGCCAGGGCTGCGGGGTTGGGCTATGTCGCTGTTGCCGGTGTCGTTGCGATTGCAGCGGCCCGTATCGTCGGGGGTGGATCTGATGATCTCGCTGCTGCTTGCCTTCTTCGCCTCGCTGGTGCTGCTCTGGTTGTTGCCTTCGCGCCGCATCCACTGGCGGCTCTTGGTCCCAGGCGCTGCACTCACCAGTGTGGTTCTGACCGCGCTCAATGTGCTGTTGGGTCGCATTCTGGTGGCTCTTGGCCTGCGCTTTCAGGCCTACGGCGTGGTGGGTGGTGTGCTGCTCCTGAGCCTTTGGGTGTGGCTCGTGGCTGCCGTTCTCTATTACGCCCAGTGCTTGTGCCTGGTGCTGGAGCGGCGACGACGGGGGCAATCCCTCCATCTGACTGCCCTTCAGAACGGCTGAGGCGCCGCAGGATGGGTGCGGATCCATGTGATCCCTCTGCTTACCCTTTCGCTTCGCCATGCAGCAACGCCCCATCCCCTGGCTGTGGATCGCCATCGGTGCCCTGCTGTTGCTGGCCCCAGGGCCTGCCGGTCGCCTGTTGATCGACCTGCTTGGTGGCATCACTCTCACCTTGCTGCTCCTGCCGCTGCTGCTGGGTGGGGCCGGCTGGATTGGCTGGCAGATCCTGCGCCGCCGCCTGCGTACCTGTGAGGCCTGCGGCTTTAGCAACCTTGGCGGCGCGGTGTGTCCAGCGTGCGGCACGCCCTATGGCTCTGCCGGTTCCGCGAACCCGTACGAACCACCGGAGATTCAGGCCAGCGAGGTGATCATCGATGTTCAGGCCACTGATGTGAGTGGTGACGCGTGAGCGGCGAGGGCTCAGCCGGTCGCGGAAACGTTTGAGCTGGCAACGCCTGGCTCAGGTATGCCTGCGCGTTGCAGCTCGGCCAGCCGGCGTTCGCGTAGGTAGAGAAACAGCGGTGCCGCGCAGGCGAAGGCCAGGGTGACGCAGCTCAGCAGCACCCAGGGCAGGCCACGCATCTGCAGCCGGCGCGCTTCGCGCACGATCCAGATCACCACCGCGGTGGCGCCGATGCCCAGATCCCGCGACAGGGACGCTGCCGCTGGGTTGGCATTGGCCTGGGCCACGAACTGGGCGATGTCGAAGGCGCCGCCCGCCTCCCGGATGTAATCGAGGTTCGCCAGCCAGGGCAGTAGCGCGCCGGCCACGGCCAGCACCAGGTACACCAGTTCAGCAGCGGTTGGCCGCCGGGTCGCCGTTGCCGGCTGGCCCTGATCGGAGCCTGGGGTCGGGGCCATGGTGCTCAGCGGTCTGGGGTGTAGGGAACGGGGGGGCTGCCTGCGTCGCTGCTGTCCCACAGCAGCACCTGTTGTTCCGTTTCGGCCAGCAGTGTCTCGCAGCGCTGCACGTAGCTCTGGGCCCGTTGGAACAGGCCGGCCATCGCCTCCACGTCGAGGTCGGTGGCCTGCAGCTGGGCCAGCACCAGATCAAGGGCCGTTCGGGCCTCGGCGTAGCTGAGGTCGTTGGCGGTGTCGTCCGCTGCGGTGTCGTCCGCCGTGATCTTGCGACTGTTGCGGGCTTGGCGCGCTGCCATCAGGCTGCCGGTGGATGGCGGTGAATCTCGCGCACCTCGGTGTCAACGCGGCCGTCGGCCAGCTCCAGACTGAGCCGTGCGCCTGTCGCGAGAGCCTGCACGGAGCGCACCAGCTCGCCCTGGCTGTCGCGCACCAGGCTGAAGCCGCGCTCCAGCAGATGCTGGGGAGAGAGGGCTCGCAGCAACGCCTTGGCTTGCTCCAGATCACGCCGCTGCTCCCCCAGGAGCCTGCGGGGATGCAGTCCCTCCAGCCGCTGGCGCCGCAGCTGCAGTTGCTGGCGTTCACTCGCCAGGCGGAGTTGCACCACCTGACCCAGGTGCCCCTGCACTTGCCTCAGAGTGGCGAGGGCCGCCCGGCGATCGGGCAGCAGGGCCACCATCGCAGCGGTGGGAGTGGCGGCCCGGTAGTCGGCCACCAGATCGGCGATGGTGGTGTCGTCTTCATGGCCCAGGCCTGTCACCACCGGTAGCGGGGAGCAGGCCAGGCAGCGGGCCAGCGATTCGCCGTCGAACACCGCCAGGTCTTCCCGGCTGCCGCCGCCACGCGCCAGCAGGATCGCCTCAAGACCGAGCCTCTCTGCGGCCTGCCAGGTGGCCTCCAGGGCGTTGCAGATGGCACCCTCCACGGGGCCCTGCACGGGAATCGGCACCACCACCAGCCGGGTGGCGGGCCAGCGTTCAGCGGCCGTGCGCAGCAGATCGGCCAGGGCAGAGCTGGGCACGCTGGTGAGCACCGCCACGGCCTCCGGCATGGCTGGCAGGGGGCGCTTGCGGGAGGTCTCGAACAGCCCTTCGGGCTCCAGCAGCTCGCGCACCCGCTCGAACTGACGCAGCACGCTGCTGAGGCTGGGCCGGATGTCGAGCACCTGCACGCTGAGGTTGGCCCGGCTCGCCCAGAAATTGAGCTTGCCCACCACTTCCACGCCGTCGCCTTCTTCTGGCACGTAGCTCAGCCGGCTGAGCTGGGAGGCCCACACCACCCCGCTGATCGAAGCCTGCTCATCCACCAGGCTGAGCCAGAGGTGGCCCTTCTTGAGCTGGGGTCTGCTCACCGTGGCATCCAGCAGGAACCGCGGCGCAAAGCCCCGCTCCAGCAGGCTGCCGATGGCCTGGTTGAGTTCACTGACGCTGTAGCGGGGGATCCCGCTGCTGGCTTCGTTCACCGCTCCAGCTGCCGGTAGCAGAGCCACCAGTAGAGACACACCAGCCCACCGATCACGGTCACCACCTGGCCCACCGGGTGGTCGACGCGCACCAGGCCGGCGCCTGCGATCACCAGGGCGGAGCTGAGCAGGCGGGCTCCATCGCGGCGGTTTTTGGCAAACAAGCGGGCCAACCACCCCCGGCGAAGACCATCACTTTCGCAGGGGCTCGGCGAGGATGACCCGGTGCCGGAGCAGCGGGTGTCGATGGCGTTGGGCTCGGGCAGTTCCGCACCGTTCCGTGATCGCCTGGTGGCCGAGCTGCCGGCCGATCCGGAGCTGGTGCTCGTGACCGATCTCGACGGCACCCTGCTGGGCGGCTCACCGGCCTGGCGCCGGAGCGTGTACGGCTGGCTGCAGCAGCAGCGCCACCGGGTGCTGCATGTGTTTTGCACGGGTCGCGATCTGCGCTCCGTGGCGGCGCTGCTGGCCGATGACGCCAGCCACGGGCTGCAGGCCCCCCATCTGGTGATCGGCGATGTGGGCTGCACGGTGGCCTGCGGTGTGAGTCTGGCGCCGCTGCCACCGGTGGTGGATCCGATCGAGGCGCGCTGGGCGGGCAAGCCCGACCGTGTGGCGGCGCTGCTGGCCGGGGCTCCAGGCCTCTCGCCCCAGCCGATCTCCGCTGACCGGCGCCTCGCTTATTACGTCGACCCCGACGCCTTTGACCACGACCTGATCCCCCTGGTCGAGGCCCATGGGGTGGATTGCCTGCTCTCCGACAACAAATATCTGGATGTGCTGCCGGCCGGCGTGAACAAGGGCAGCACCCTGCTGCAGCTCCTCGACTGGCTGCAGGTGCCCGCCGCGCGGGTCGTGACCGCTGGTGACACCCTCAACGATCTGGCCATGTTCCAGACCGGCCTGGCGGGGGTGATGGTGGGTAATGCCGAGGCTGCCCTGCTGCGCTATCTCCCGGAGCTGCCCCGCACCTACCGGGCCCGCGGCCATGGTTGCGCCGGCATCGTGGAGGGCCTGGCGCACCACGGTTTCGGCAGCCTGCTGGGGGATCTGCTCGATGCCCTCAACCTTGATGCCCTCAACCCTGACGGTTGAGCCGCGCCTTGGTGAGGGCTGTGGCGACGGCCTGGCGTGGATCGTCGGGCCAGGGGTGCCTGGGGTAGCGGCCGCGCAGCTCGCGACGCACCTCGGCGTAGCCCCGTTCCCAGAAGCCAGCCAGATCCTGGGTGATGGCGGCCGGCCGGCCAGCCGGGGTGAGCAGGTGCACGGTCACCGCTAGCTGTCCTCCCAGCACGGTGGGGGTGGCGGTGGCGCCGAACCACTCCTGGAGCTTGGCGGCCAGCACCGGCGTCTCGCCGCTGTAGTCGATCGGCACCTGGCGGCCCGATGGTACTGGCAGGGTGGGTGGCAGCAGGGCGTCCAATTGGCGACGCAGCTCCCAGGGGGCGTCGCCCCACAGCGCTTCTATCAGCTCCAGGCGCTGCAGCTCCTCCAGCCCGCACAGGCCGCGCAGATGGGGACCGAGCCAGCGCTCCAGCTGCTCCAGCAGTGTGGGCTCGGCGGTGTCGGGCCAGGGTGCTCCCAGGTGGCGGTGGGCCAGGGCCAGCCGTTGGCGTAGCTGGGTGCTGCCGGCGTTCCAGGGCAGGCAGCTCAAGCCCCGTTCGCGAATGCCACCGATCAGGGCGGCGCTCACCAACGCAGCCTCCCTGTCGGTCATGGCGCCGCTCCAGGAGCGGCGCTCCAGCACCAGGGCATCCAGCGTCAGCCGTTCTTCGCGCCGCACCCGGCCGGCATCCCGGTCCCAGCTGGCGCTGCGCTGCCATTGCGCCCCAGCATCGCGGGCCCAGTGCCGCAGGCTGGCCCCATCCAGCGGCAGGGCCAGTTGCACCCGGGCGTCGCTGCCCTCGCCATCGGCGGTGGCGATCGCCAGAGCTTCGCAGCCCGCCAGCGGGTCGGCCGGATGCACCTGGGCGCCGCGGCCACTCCGCATCAGGAAGCGCCCCGGCTGGCCGGGGCGGGCCAGGGCCAGGCGCTCGGGGTAGGCCAGGGCCAGCAAGAACGCGGCATGGAGGGCCCCATCGCCCGGCGCCGAGAAGGCCTTGCCGCTGCGCTCTGGTGCCGGGCAGGCGGCCAGCACCTGGCGCCGCAGCTGTTGCTGGAGCTGTCGCATCCGCTGCCGCTGGGGATCGCGTCCGTCCTGGCGCAGCCAGTCGAGGCGGTGCAGTAGGTCGCAGCCGGCCTCCTGGCGCTCGAGGGGATCCCGCTCGCTGAGCAGCACGGCCAGTTCGCAGCCCAGCTCCAGCTGGCCCTGGCCATGGGCGAGCAGCAGCAGATGGCCCAGGCGCGGATGCAGGCCCAGGGCTGCCAGCTGGCGGCCGTGGCGGCTCAGCTGCGGGCTTGTGGGATCCAGCGCATCCAGCCGCACGAGCAGCTGACGGGCCTCCTGGAGCGGCTGGGCGGGCGGTGGATCCAGCCAGGGGAGCGTCGTGCCCAGCGGATCTCCCCACTGGGCCAGTTGCAACGCGATCGGCAGGGGGTCGGCCTCCTGCAGCTCCGGGGGGTCGAAGGCGGGACGGCGCTGTTGCTCCGCCGGGCTCCAGAGCCGGATGCAGCGCCCGGGCCCCAGGCGCCCGGCCCGGCCGGCCCGCTGGTCGGCACTGGCCAGGCTGGCCGGCACGGTGATCAGCCCCTCCATGCCGGTGGCCGGGTTGAAGCGGTTGCGGCGGCTGAGCCCCGCATCGATCACCAGGGTGACCCCGGCGATGGTGAGGGAGCTCTCGGCGATGCTCGTGGCCAGCACCACCTTGCCGTTGGCATCGCGGGCCTGTGCGATCGCGCGGCTCTGGGCGGTGAGCGGCAGGTTGCCGTGTAGGGCCACACAGCTGATCTGGTGACTCCAGGTCGTGGCGCTGATCGCACGCAGGCAAGCCTGGATCTCCCGCTGCCCCGGCAGAAACACCAGCGCCGTGGGGCCTGCCCGCTGCTGCTGCGGCCCCTTGAAGCGCTGCTCCAGCCAGTGCTCCTCCAGGGCCCGCAGCACCTGGCGCTCCAGCCATTCGCCCTCGCGCGGCCGCTGGTGGCTGATCGCCACCGGATGCTGGCGGCCTTCGCTCTGCAGCAACCGGGCGCCGGGGATGGCTGCGGCGAGCGGCTCGGCATCGAGTGTGGCCGACATCAGGGCCAGCCGCAGGTCGGGGGCCAGGATGCTGCGGGCCTGGCGCACCAGGGCCAGGGCCAGATCGCCGTCGGCGCTGCGCTCGTGGAACTCATCGAGCAGCAGCCAGCCAATGCCCTCCAGGGCTGGATCGGCCTGCAGGCGCCGCAGAAACAGACCGGCGGTGAGCACTTCCACCCGGGTGGCCGTCGAGGTGCGCGACTCCAGGCGCACCGAGTAGCCCACCCGCTCACCCACGGGCTCGCCGAGTTCGGCCGCCAGGCGCTCGGCCGCGGTACGGGCCGCGATGCGCCTGGGCTCGAGCATCCAGATCGCCCCGGCATCGGCCGGGGTGTGCTCCAGCAGGGCCAGGGGGACGCGGGTGGTCTTGCCGGCTCCGGGCGGTGCCTGCAGTACCAGGGTGGAGCCGGGGGGATCCAGCGCCTGCACGATCTCCTCCAGCAGGGGATCAATCGGCAGGGGCTGCCGGATCTGGCTCAACGCACGTGGCGCACCCCGTCAACGGGGTGATACACCTCCTCGGTGGTCTCCTCGTAAACGATGGCGGGCAGACCGGTTTCGAACATGGTCTGCAGGGCTTCCTTGAGGAAGGGATTCCAGCCACCGGTGCTCACCTTGCCGTGGCGTACGGTCCAATCCCAGGTGCCCTGCAGATCCCGGGGGACGCGGCCTTCGCGGTCGCGACGGGCCACCAGGTCCTGCGATTCGACAAGGCCAACGAGAATCGGGGCCTTGCCGTAGGCGGGGGTGAGGCTGAGCTCCAGTCGCACGGGATCTTCCTTCACCAGCTTCAGGCGGAAGCGGGGGGGGAGCTTGAGGTTGCGAAGCACCGCCGCCACGATGCGGGTGCGCTGCTCAATGGCCCGTTGTTCGGGAGAGCGCTCCGCGCTTCGCTGTTCGTCCGTCTGCTCCACCAACACACTCAGCGGTTCACTGCCTGCAGCCTATTCAGCAGGCGTCGCCCGATCAGCGCCGCCCTCGTTCTCATCGCTGAAGCGCACCGTGAGCAGGTCCTCGCGGGTGATCCGTCCGTCGGCGTCCAGCAGCTCGGGGTGGATGGTGGGCTGGCCGGTGCGGTCGCCCGCCTGTGACTCAGGCCTGGGATCCCCGGGCCTGGGAACGGCACTGAAGCCCTTGCGCATCACCTGGAACGCCTGCCAGAGCAGGAGCAGGAAGCAGACCCCGTAGATCACGGGGAAGATCTGGGAGATCAGGGCATCCATGCCTTCCATCATTGCCTGCACCTCAGCCCCCCGGTGGGTGTTGTTCGCTCCTGGTGCCGGGGGTGTTGGCGAGCATCCAGGCCCAGAGGGTCATGCAGGCGGCACCGAAGCCCAGAAAGGCCAGCAGCAGGCGACTGGTGTCCATCAGGCGATAGAAAAGTTCATCAACCCTAGGCCGTGTGCCGCGTTTACGGTTTTCAGCGGCCCGCCATGTCGTTTGCCATCGGCGCGCCCCACCCCATGCAGAACTCCTTCTCCCGCGTCTTCGCCGCCCTGCTCTCCTCCACCCTGATCCCAGGGCTGGGGGTGGCCGTAACCGTGCTGGTGGCTCCAGCTCCACTGCTGGCCCAGTCAGCGGCTGGAGCCGCCATCGGGCGGCAATCGTTCGTGGCTGATGCCGTGCGTCGGGCCGGGCCGGCCGTGGTGACGATCGACACGGAGCGCACGGTGGTGGTACCCGGTGGGCCTTCCGGCGGCCTGCCTCGGGCGCTCCTGATGGATCCGCTGTTCCGTCAGTTCTTTGGGGTGCCCCAGCAGCTGCCGCCGTCGCAGCGCACTGAGCGCGGCCAGGGCAGTGGCGTGATCTTCAGCGCCGACGGTCTGATCCTGACCAATGCCCACGTGGTGGAGAAGAGCGACAAGGTGACGGTGGGTCTGCAGGACGGCCGCCGGGTGGCCGGCACGGTGGTGGGCATGGATCCGATCACCGATCTGGCGGTGGTGCGCCTGGCCGGTGGCGGGCCCTGGCCGGTGGCGCCCCTGGGCAATTCCGAGAGCCTGCACGTGGGCGACTGGGCCATTGCGGTGGGCAACCCCTTCGGCCTCGACAACACGGTGACCCTGGGCATCGTGAGCAACCTCAACCGCAATGCCAGCAAGCTCGGGATCACCGACAAGCGGCTGGACCTGATCCAGACCGACGCCGCCATCAACCCTGGCAACTCCGGCGGTCCGCTGCTCAATGCCGATGGCGAGGTGGTGGGGATCAACACGCTGGTGCGTTCCGGCCCCGGTGCCGGCCTGGGCTTCGCCATCCCGATCAACCGGGCGCGCCAGGTCGCCTCGCAACTGATTGCCAGCGGCAAGGTGGCCCATCCGTTCATCGGCGTGGGCCTCGATGCGGTGCGCAGCCGTGATGGCGGCACTTCCGCTGGTGCGCGGGTGGTGTCGGTGGCACCCAATGGCCCGGCGGCGCGGGCGGGCCTTCGCCAGGGGGATGTGGTGGTGGCGGCCGGAGGACAACCGGTGCAGAGCCCGGGTCAGCTGGTGGCGATGGTGGAGCGCGCGGGGGTGGGCCGCCCCCTGATCCTCACCCTGAACCGGGGCGGCACGGAGCTGCAGGTTTCGGTGACCCCTGCCCAGTTGGGCGGCTGAGCGGCCCGGGCGCCTTCAGTGCTGCTCGCGCAGCTCCTCGACGCAGCGGGTCACGCATTCCCCATCATCGAGGGAGCAGGTGGTGATGCAGCTGAAATATGTCTCCACAGCATCGAAGCCGGTGTCTTGCTGGCTTGGATGGGGTGAGTCGGCCTGGAACAGGTCGTTGAAGGCGCTCTGCATGGGACACACTCCAGAAACTGGAGGACGGGCTGGGTGCTGTCAGCCTATGTAGACATTTCAGAGCTGAGTGCATCGCAGGCTCCGAAATGAGTGGGTGTGCCTAGGGCGCGATGAAGTTCTATTGCGCGCCGCTGGCCGCAGCCTTCGCGGCTTTCTTCTCGGCAGCCTTGGCGGCCTGCTTGGCCTTGTTCGCGGCCTGTTTGGCGGCCTTGGCCTGGGCGGTTTCGGCGGCCAGGCGTTCCTCAGCCTCCTCCCGCTTCTTCTCCAGGTAGTAGGTGTAATCGCCTCGGTAGAGCACCAGTTCGCCCTCACGCAGCTCCACGATCTTGTTGGCCACCCGTCCGATGAAGTAGCGGTCGTGGCTCACCAGCAGGGCGGCGCCCTCGTATTCGATCAGGGCGTCCTCGAGCATCTGCTTGGCCGGGATGTCGAGGTGGTTGGTGGGCTCATCGAGCACCAGCAGATTGCAGGGCCTGAGCAGCATCAGCGCCAGGGCCAGCCGCGCCTTCTCGCCGCCGCTCAGCTTGCCGGCCTCCTTGAACACGCTGTCGTTGGAGAAGCAGAAGCTGCCCAGCAGTGAGCGCACCTGGGTCTGGGTCCAGTCGGGCACCGCCTCGAAGATCGTGTCGATGACGGTCTTGCTGAGATCCAGGGCCTCGGCCTGGTTCTGCTCGAAGTAGCCGGCGATCACGTTGTGCTCACCCAGGCCGGCGACCCCTTCATCGGGGTGCTCGATCCCCATGATCAGGCGCAGCAGCGTTGACTTACCCGCGCCGTTGGGGCCCACAAAGGCGATGCGATCGCCCCGCTCGACTTCGAGGCTGGCACCGAGGAACAGGATCTGTTCGCCGTAGCTGTGGCAGAGATCGCGGATCTCGGCCACCAGGCGCCCTGAGCGAGGGGGCTCGGGAAAGCGGAAGCGGGGGCCACCCACGGTTTCGATTGGCGCATCGATGCGCTCCACCTTCTCCAGCAGCTTCTCGCGGCTCTTGGCCTGGGTGGAGCGGGTGGCGCTGGCGCGGAAGCGGTCGATGTAGGCCTGCTGGGCCGACAGTTCCTTCTGCTGCCGCTCAAACGCTGCCTGGGAGGCTTCGCGCTCGAGGGCCTTCTGCTCCAGGTGCTGGCTGTAATTGCCGAGATAAGAGCGCGAGATGCCGCGCTCGGTTTCCACGATCTGGTTGCACACCCGATCCAGGAAGGTGCGATCGTGGCTGATCACCACGATCGCGGCGCTCTGCTCCAGCAGGTAGCCCTCGAGCCACTGGATCGTTTCCACATCCAGATGGTTGGTGGGCTCGTCGAGCAGCAGCAGATCGGGCTCCTGCAGCAGGATCTTGCCCAGGGCAATGCGCATCTGCCAGCCGCCGGAATAGTCGGCCACGAGCTGCTCGGCGCCCTCGGGGGTGAAACCGATGGTGGGCAGCAGCTTGTCGATGCGGGCGTCGAGTTCGTAGCCGTGCAGGGCCTCGAAGCGCTCATGCAGGTGGCCGAGCTCGTGGATCAGTGCTTCCAGGTGGTCGGGATCGCTGGCGGCCTTCTCGCTGGCCATTGCGTGCTCCACCGCGTGCTTGCGGTTCAACACGACCGCCGCCTCGCCGAACGCCTGGAACAGTTCTTCCCGCACCGTGCGCTGCGGGTCCACATCGAATTCCTGCTGCAGGTAGGCGATGCGCGGTTCGCCCTGTTTCACCACCTGGCCGCTGCTGGGTTCCTCCAGCCCGGCGATGATGCGCATCTGGGTGGATTTGCCGGCGCCGTTCACCCCCACAAGGCCGATGCGGTCGCCGGACTTCACCTCCCAGGTGACGTCGCGCAGCACCTCACCCGTGGGATAGATCTTGCCGATGCGTTCGAGGCGGAGCAAAGGGCGTGCGCAGAGAGAAGCCGCCCTCATCATCCCCGTCAGGGGGCTCGGGCAGACTCCGAGACGATGCGTCGGGTCCGCGCCGGGAGGGGGATGATCAAGCGCCTGGAACAGGTGGCAGCCCTGGTGGTGGCGGCTGGCCTGGCGATCGTGAGCTACTGGCTGTTCTTCAGCTGGGCCGGTGGCGGTGGCATCAAGCGACCGGGTCAGCCCAGGCGGCCACCATCACAGGCCGCCGCGCGCCTTGATCAGCCACTGCTTGCTGGCCGCGTCATCAAGGGAGTCGATGTGGGCCCTCACCTCATCCGGCGTGATGGGTAGGCCAGCGGCTTCCCCAAGCTCGACGATCCTCACCAGAGCACCCTTGGGATCCTGCAGCGCCTGACGGAACAGGGCCTGCGTGAGTTCCTGGTCGGCGCTGATGCGGCTGTAGAGCGCCGCCGCGTTGCCGCTGGCGCCGGACGTGGAGCTGGCGGTCATGGCATCGGACTGAACTTCTTGACCCTATGGGCAGGGCCCGCCTGCCGCATCCCCTCGCCGCCGGCTTGTTGCCGGCCGTTACTCAGGGGCGGGCGCACACCCCCAGCACGGCTGGCCGGCGGGCCCCGGTCACCGTTGGCGCTGAGCCCGGCACGCCGCGCCGGTGCCACCAGGCCAGCAGGGCGAAAGCCAGGGCCTCGCGCTGGCTTTCGGCGATGCCCAGCTCCTTCAGCGGCCGCACGGCCATGCCCGTACAGCGCCAGCGCAGTTGCTGCATCAGCGCGCCATTGCGTGCGCCGCCCCCGGCCACCAGGAGTTCCAGGGGGCGCGGTCCGTGGGCCAGATCCTGAGCCACGGCCGCGGCGGAGAAGGCCGCCAGCGTGGCGAGGGCATCGGCGGCATCCGTGTCCGGCCCCAGCTCCAGCAGGCGCCGCTCCAGATCGGCCCGTCCGAACAGCTCGCGGCCGGTGGACTTCGGTGGTGTCTGCTGCAGATAGGGCTCCTGCAGCCAGCGCTGCACAACAGTCTCATTCGCCTGGCCGCGCAGGGCCCAGGCGCCGCCGGCATCGTGGGCTTGGGTGCCGCCGCTGAACTGCGCCGCCGCCAGATCCAGCAGCGTGTTGGCTGGACCGCAGTCCCAGCCGCGCACTGGCTCGCGGCTGCCCGGGCCGCTCGCTGGAGGGATCAGGGTGAGGTTGGCGATGCCGCCCAGGTTGAGCAGGGCCCGCCAGCCGCCGTTGCGCCCCAGCAGGGCTTCGTCGCAGGGCGGTACGAGCGGTGCGCCCTGGCCGCCGAGGGCCAGATCGTTGGCGCGGAAGTCGAACACCACGGGCCGTTGGAGCAGCTGTGCCAGCAAGGGGCCCTGTAGCAGCTGCCAGCTGGCCCCCCTGCGATCCCTCGTTGGGGGACGGTGCCAGATCGTCTGGCCGTGGCAGCCCACCAGCGTGGCGCTGCCCGCCGGATCGCAGGCGTTGGCCGCGCTGGCCTGGGTTTCAGTGACGGCCTCGGCGAGTTCCAGCAGGTGGGCGGCGCTGCGCGCCTCCCCCTGCCCTACGGCGATCAGCTCCCGCCGCAGCGCCTCCGGATAGGGCTGGACGTGGCTCGCCTCGATTCGCCAGCGGGGCGCGAGGGCTGGGCCACTGAACTGGGCCAGCACCGCATCCACCCCATCGGCACTGGTGCCGCTCATCAGACCCAACACCCGCATGGCTGCGCACAACAAAGCCCCCGGGGATTCTCCCGGGGGTAACGGCTTCACGGCTGCCGTTCACTTGTTGGGCTGGGGAGTCATGCGCAGGTAGGGCTTGATCTCGGTGACGCCCTTGGGGAACTTCTCGCGGGCTTGGTCGGTGGGGATCGAGGGCACCACCACGCAGTCGTCACCGTCTTTCCAGTTCACGGGGGTGGCCACGGAGTGGTAGTCGGTGAGCTGCAGGGAATCGATCACGCGCAGGATCTCATCGAAGTTGCGACCGGTGCTGGCCGGATAGGTGATCTGCAGGCGCAGCTTCTTGCTGGGATCGATGATGAACACCGACCGCACGGTGAGGTTGTTCAGGGAGTTGGGGTGGATCATTCCGTAGAGGTCCGCCACCGTCTTGTCCTCGTCAGCGAGGATCGGATAATCCACCGTGGTGCGTTGGGTTTCGTTGATGTCGCCGATCCAGCCCTTGTGGCTCTCGGCGGAATCCACGCTCAGGGCAATGGTTTTCACGTTGCGCTTGTCCCACTCGGGGCGCAGGCGGGCCACCTCACCCAGCTCGGTGGTGCATACCGGGGTGTAATCGGCGGGATGGGAGAACAGCACTACCCAGCTGTCGCCAGCGAAGTCGTAAAAATTGATCCGACCCAGCTGGGAATCCTGGGTGAAATCGGGAACCGTATCGCCGAGCTGCAGCGCCATGGCTTGAAGGAGGAGATCCATCAACCTTTATAGCGGTTAACCCGTCGGGAATGGGGTGTCCTGGGGGTGTTCGGGCCAGTGCCTCAGGTCCTGTCGCAGGTGCTGCAATCCCAGGCCATCGGTCGCCGACACGAACAGGGCGTCGGGCTCCAAGGCGCGGGCCCGCTCCAGTTCTCCCGCAGGGCAGCGGTCGATCTGGTTGGCCACCAGCCGCCGTGGCGCCGTGGAGTCAAGTCCGTCGAGGATTGAATGCACGGTGCGCAACTGCTCGGGCCAGGCGGGATCGGCCAGATCCACCACCAGCAGCAGGCCGTCGGCATCCAGCGCCTCCTCGAGGGTGGAGCGGAAGGCTTCCACCAGCTGGGGGGGCAGTTCGCGGATGAAGCCCACGGTGTCGGTGAGCAGAGCAGTGGCGGCAGGACCACCCTCCGGATCGGGCAGCTCCAGCCGCCGGGTGGTGGGATCGAGCGTGGCGAAGAGTTTGTTCTCGGCCAGCACTGCTCCACTACCGCTGCTGCGGGTGAGGGCATTGAGCAGGGAACTCTTGCCGGCGTTCGTGTAGCCCACCAGGGCGAAGCGCCGCAGGCCGCGGCGCCTCTGGCGCAGGCGCTGGCGGTGCTCCCCCAGTTGGCGGGCGTCGCGCTGCAGGCGCTCGATGCGGCGGGCGATGGCGCGGCGATCCTTCTCCAGCTGGGTTTCGCCTGGGCCCCGGGTGCCGATGCCGCCGCCCTGACGCGAGAGGCTCAGGCCCCGGCCACTGAGGCGTGGCAGCCGGTAGCGCAGCTGGGCCAGCTCCACCTGCAGCCGGCCGGCGGCGCTGCCGGCCCGCTGGGCAAAGATGTCGAGGATCAGCTCGCTGCGGTCGCTCACCGGCAGATCCAGCAGGCGCTCCAGGTTCCTGGCCTGTACGGGGGTGAGCTCCCGGTCGGTCACCACCAGGGTGGCCCCCAGGCGCCGGGCCTCCAGGGCCGCTTCGGCCAGCTTGCCTTCACCCCAGATGGTCTGCGGTGAGATAGCGCTGCGGCGCTGCTCCACCACCCCCACAGGAGCTGAACCGGCGCTCCGCACCAGCCCTTCCAGCTCGGCGATCAGCCGCTGGGCGGCCTGTCGGTCGCCCGGGGTGAGGGCCAGCAGCAGCACCCGCTCGACCCCGGGAGCGGTCGGAGGGCCGGCAGCCGCCAGGGGCTCGGCCTGATCAGCGGCAGCGGTAGCGGCAATGGTGAAGGGGTCGCGGCTGCAGAGCTCGGCCAGATCCCCCTCCTCCACAGGCTGCCAGGGCTCGGCGCCGGTCCCGTGTGCCGCCAGCAGCAGGGCCGGCCAGTGGCCGCCGGCCTTGGGCTCGTCGCTGAAGCGCAGCCAGAACCGGGGCGCCAGATCCAGCCCCACCACCCCCTCCTGGCTGCCGGGCTGCAGGTATTTGGCGCGGCCGTAGCAGCTGAGCAGTCGCCAGTCGCCGCCCTGACGCCGCTCCGAACCGGGCAGCTTCTCCAGTAGCCGACCCGACTGCTCCAGCGGCCCCACCCACAGCAGCCGGCACAGGCCGCGCCCATCCACCACCAGGGTGAGCGGCAGTTCCAGTTCGCGGCTCTCGCTGCCCAGCCGCTGCATGGTGAGCAGGTCGGCGGCCGCGTCTTCGGGGTGGCGCCGGTGGCAGAGGCGCTCCAGGCGCCGCCGCTGCGATGGCCTCAGCCCCGCCGTGCGCCCCGCCAGGACGCCCTGTTTCAAGCGCGCTTCACCAGCAGGCAGCGGATCCCGGCGGCCCGGGCGCCCGCGTCATCTTCCGGGCTGTCGCCCACGTGCCACACCGCCTCGGCGGGCAGCTCCAGCGCCTCCAGGGCCAGCCGATAGGGGCCTGGATCGGGCTTGGCGGTCCCTGCCGCACTCGACACCACCACCGTGTGCAGGTGCTCCGCCAGCCCCAGACCCTCCAGCAGGCCGGGCAGGCGGCTGTCGAAGTTGCTCACCACCGCTAGCCGTAGTCCTCGCCCACGCCAGCGCCGCAGGCAATCCGGCACCTCGGGATACACCCGCCACAGGCTTGGATCGGCGAAGTGCTCGAACAGTGCCAGGGCTAGACCCTCGGGCAGGCCATCGGCCAGCTGGGTTTCGGGAGCGGGCAGGGAGGCCTGCAGCGCCTCCTGGATGCGAGCGCCCCACCAGCTGATCTCCGCCGCACGCAGTGCTTCGCCCTCCAAACCTGGAAAGGCGAGCGGCGGCGCCTGCTGGTACACCCTCGGAAAGACCCACTCGATGGCGCTGGCATCGACCGCGAGACCGAAATCGGTCGCCAGCGCGGCGTAGCTGCTGCCCACCGACTGGCGCAGCCCGATCAGGGTGCCCATGGCATCGAGCAGCAGGGCTTGCGGGCGGCGGTTCATCGGCCCCAGTCGGCGAGCCAGCCGGCAGCCACCCGCAACTGGTGTGGCGTGCCGGGCAGGCGGGTGAGGTAAGTGAGGCGGCGCAGCTGGAAGGCGGCCTTGCCCGCCAGGGTGATGCCCTTGGCGGTGAGGGCGGCTTCGCCCACGCCAAGGCTGAGCATCTCGCCGAGGTCGTTGAAGCTGAAGGGCTGCAGCGGCTCGCCCGCTTCGGCGCGTATCAGGTTGGCGGCGAGGCAATCGGCCTGCTGGAAGGCCACCTGGGCTGTGGCGCCCAGGGGTTCGCCGGGGAGGGCGGCCACATCCCCTACCGCAAACAGATGGGGATGGCTTCGGAGTTGGAGTTCCGGGTTGCAGAGCAGGCGGCCGCGGCTGTCGCGGGCTGGGGTTGGCGTGATCGGCGGCGGGTTGAGCTTCAGCCCCGCTGTCCACACCGTGGCCTCCACCGCCAGGGTGTTGCCGTCGCTGAGCTGCAGCTGGTCGGGCTCCACCGCGCTCACCCCCAGACCGGTGCGCAGACGTACATCGCGGCGCTGCAGGGCAGCCAGGGCCTGCTCGCGGTTGAAGGCTCTGGCTTGGGGCAGGGCTGTGGAGCCGCGCTCGATCAGTTCCACCACGCCGCTGCCGTCGAGCAGATCGGCGAGCTTGCAGGCCAGCTCCACGCCGCTGGGCCCGGCTCCCACCACGGCGATGCGCTGCAGCGAGGTGCGTCGCTGGCCCAGGGCCTCCACCAGCTGGCGCAGCCGCTCCACATCCTGAAGCGTGCGGAAAAACAGGGCGTGCTCCAGGACTCCGGGGATGCCGAAGCTCTCGCTCTCGCCGCCGGTAGCCACCACCAGCTGGGAAAACGGCAGGCTGCGGCCTGCGGCTGTGGTGAGGGTGCGCGACGTGGCGTCGATGCTGCTCACCCGGTCGCGTAGCCAGGCCACCCCCCGCCCCGCCAGCAGCGCGTCGTAGCGGGGGGCGATCTCCCAGCTGCGCAGCTCGCCGCTCAGCAGCTCATAGAGCAGCGGCAGAAACAGGAACCGCTCGTTGGGTTCGATGAGTAGCAAGGGCGGGTGCTGCCGCCGGCCGGCCAGGGCCAGGGCGGTGTAGAGGCCTCCAAAGCCCCCGCCCACGATCACTACAGAGGGGCTCATGGTTGACACTGCCTCTGCTGCCTGCGCAAACCCTAACCAGCGCTGGCGGCGCGAGACCTCTGAGCCCCGTTACCAGGCGAAGATGGATCGATGCTGATCAGCTCCGCGCTCACAACTCCCTCGCCAGCGCAGGCCGGAACCGCGGCGATGCCCGTCGATCGCGAGGGCCGGACGATCGATCTGGATGCTGCGTGTGAGCAGCTAGAGCCCCTGGCGGCCCAGGAACGACTGGCCTGGGCCCAGCAGCATTTCGCCGAGCGTTTTGCGCTCACCACCAGCTTCGGCATCCAGGCCGCGGTGCTGCTGCACATGGTGAGCGAGCTGGGCAGGCGCACCGGCCAGCGAGTGCCCGTGATCTGGGTGGATACCGGCTACCTGCCCGCCGAGACCTACCGCTATGCCGAGCAGCTCTGCCAGATGCTCGAGCTTGATCTGCACGTCGCCCAGTCGCCGATGAGTGCGGCGCGAATGGAGGCCCTGCACGGTCAGCTCTGGGACACCGGCAAGGTGGAAGACCTGGAGCTCTACCACCGGATCCGCAAGGTGGAGCCGCTGGATCGCACGCTCCATGCCTTGCAGGTGAGCTGCTGGGCCAGCGGCGTTCGCGGCAATCAGACGGACCACCGCCGGGCCATGCGCCCCCTGGATCCGGTGCGCCAGCGCTGGTCACTGCGGCCGCTGCTGAACTGGAGCAAAAAAGACGTCTATTACTACATGCAAGAGAACGGTTTGCCCCAGCACCCGCTCTTTGAGCAGGGCTATTCCACCGTGGGTGACTGGCACTCCAGCGCCCCCGACGGCGCCGAGGTGAGCGGCCGTGCCACCCGCTTCGGCGGGCTCAAGCAGGAGTGCGGCATCCATCTGCCCGGTGTGATGGGCGAGGGGATCTGAGCGCAGCGCGCGCGCGCCATTGGTTGCTGGTCGGCAACAGCCGCTGGCACTGGGCGGTGCGCCGGAGCCATCAACCGCTCCAGGGATGGAGCGAGCTCCCCGAGGCTGGAGTTCTGCGGCTCCAGCAGCTCACGTCGAATCAACTGGTGAGCTGGGCGGCGGTGGGCGTGGTGCCGGAGCCGGCAGGCCCTGTGCTGCCACCAGAGCGCCGCCTCATCACCTCCGACGTGCCCCTCAGCGAGGCACCGCCATGGCTGGGGGTGGACCGGGCCCTGGCAGCCTGGGGTGCCTGGCGTTGCAGCGGAGGAGCGGCTGTGTTGGTGGCCGATGCGGGCACGGCCCTCAGCCTCAGCCGGGTGCAGGCCAATGGCTGTTTTGCCGGTGGACGCCTGCTGGCCGGGGTGGGGTTGCAGCTCCAGGCTCTTGGACAGGGCACGGCGGCCTTGCCATCGCTGGATCCGGTTCAGCTCCGAGATGCCCTGAGTGGCCAATGCTGGCCACTGGCCACCGCTGAAGCGATGGCTGTGGGGGTGGTGCATGGATTGGCGGCTGCCCTGAGTGCGGCAACTCGCGAGCTGCAGCGCCAAAGCGATCAGCCGGTGAAGCTGTGGCTCACCGGCGGTGATGCACCGTTGCTGATTCCCTTGCTGCAGGGTGAGGCGCAGCCGTGGCGGCTGGCCCCCCTTCTGGTTCTGGAGGCCCTGGCGGATCTCAGGCCAGACCCAGGTCTTTGAGAATGTCGTCGGCCATGGTTTCGGCCTTCACCTTGGTGTAGATGCGCTCGAGCTTGCCCTCGGGATCCACCACGAAGGTGTGGCGCATCATCCCCATGTAGTCGCGGCCCATGAACTTCTTGAGGCCATAGCTCTTGTAGCTGACGGCTACAGGGCAGGGCTCCGCATCGGTGAGCAGCGTGAAGGGCAGCGTGTACTTGGCGATGAACTTGGTGTGACTGGCAGCCCCGTCCTTGCTGATACCCAGCACCTTGATGCCGTGCTGCTCGAAGGCGCTCCACTGATCGCGAAAGTTGCAGGCCTCCTTGGTGCAGCCCGGCGTGTCGTCCTTCGGATAGAAGTAGATCACCACCCGCTGGCCCTTCAGTCCAGACAGCGACACGGGGTTGCCGTCCTGGTCGGGCAGGGTGAAATCGGGCGCGGGATCGCCGATCTGCAGGGCCATCGGACTGGTTGACAACTGACTGCCGGAGCCTAGGGACGGAGCGGGCCCAGCAGAATCGACGTTGATCTCTGCGGCCCGTCCCGTGCTCCGGCAGCTCCTCGGCCCCCTTGGTGCAGCGCTGGCATCGACGGCCATGGCCGTGGGGCCCTTGGTGGCGGCTGAACAGCCGGTGCGCTGGAGCCGCGGTGCTGCCGTGTGGTCGACGACCCAGCGGGAGCTCGACACCTTTCTGTCCACCGGTGTGGTGCGCGACCGGGGGCTGGAGGGCGGCATCAACGGCGCGGGCTGGAGCCCTGAGGAGATCCGCGCCGCCATGAACAAGCCGTACAGCGTGGATCTGGCGGCCGTGGCCCGCTTCCTTGTGTCGCCGGCCGGCGAGGCGCTGTTGCGGGGTCGGGCCGACTCCTACTACCCCTACTGGAGCCAGGGGCGCACCGGCGTGCAGGCCCTGCGGGCGGCGATCCTGAGCGACAGCGCCGATGGCCGGATTTCAGCCGCCACGATCGTGGCGGCCCTGCCGGCGGACATGCGGCTCACCCAGGTACCCGCCCAGCCCCTGCTCACCTGGCTGGTGTTTCTGCCAGCGCAGATTCAGGGCGGCTCAACCCAGCGGCCTGCACCAGCCGGTGCTCCAGCCGCTGCGGCAAGCCCTGCCCCAGCCGTGCGCTGAAGCCCTCCCGCAGCATGGCGATCTCGGCCTTGGTGAGTCTGCGTTGGCCCACCTGCTGCAGCTGATGGCGCCAGGGGCTGTCGCTGGCCAGCCAGCGATCGATCAGGGCGGTGGTGAGCTCCAGGTTGAGAAGCTCCTCCCAGCTGGTGGCCCTCACCTGCAGCCCCCGCTGCTCCAGCAGCTCCTGCCACAGCAGGGCGGGCGCGTGTTCTGCCTCCAGGGCTGTGGTTTCGATCCCGGCCAGCTCGGTGAGCAGGGCCTGGAGGCCGGGGCTTGGGGCCGGGGCCAGGGCCAGCAGGGCGCCGGCTGGCCCCAGGCGCGGCCGGCTGAACAGCAGCCGCCAGCGGGCGCCGGCACCCAGATGGGGTTGCAGGGCCTCGAGCCAGGCGTCGATGCCGGCCCGATCCAGGCCGCGGAAGGGCTGTCGCGCCCCCACCCACTCGAAGCGTCCCTCCAGCAGGGATGCGAGCCGTTCGGGCGCGTTGTGCGGTACGTCGAGCAGCTGGGGTCGGCGCAGGGCATCGAGCACCTGCAACTGGGCCTCCAGGCGCTGGTGGTCGTCGGGACTGGCGGTGGTGATCACCACGCCGCCTTCGGGGGTGGCGGCCAGGGGATCGAGGGCCCACAGCAGCGAGCGCGCCCCCAGCAGCAGCACCCGCTCGTGGCGCCGGACGTTGGCGCCCTGCCAGAAGCGGCGGCGCAGCCCATCGAGCCGTTCCCCCTCGGCCCCGGCCTGGCGCCGCAGCCAGCGCTCCAGCTGCGGATCCTCAGGCCCCGCGCTCATCACCTCACTCTGCTCCAGGTCGGTTTCGGCGGCGGCGGCCAGCTGGGCCGCCCGCCGCTCCTGCAGCCGCGACCGCAGCTGGCCCTCCCAGCCCAGGGGCCCCGGCTGCCAGTACACCTGCCCCTGCAGGACGCTGGGCAGGTATTGCTGCGCCACCCAGTGCTCGGCGTAGGCGTGGGGATACCGGTAGCCGATTCCATCGCCAAAGGCCTTGCCATCACGGTTGGCATCGCGCAGATGGGCCGGCACCTGCTGGCGGCTGGTGGCACGCACCTGCTGGAGCGCATCGAAGAAGCCGAGCACGCTGTTGCTCTTCTCGGTGCCGGCCAGATAGAGCGCCGCCTGAGCCAGCGGATAAAGCCCTTCCGGCAGCCCCACCCGCTCGAAGGCCGCGGCGCAGGCTTCCACCACCACCATGGCCTGCGGATCGGCCAGGCCGATGTCTTCCCCCGCGCAGATCAGCATGCGCCGGAAGATGAAGCGCGGGTTCTCGCCGGCTTCCACCATCCGCGCCAGCCAGAAGAGGGCCGCATCCGGATCACTGCCCCGCAGTGACTTGATGAAGGCGCTGATCGTGTCGAAATGGGCGTCGCCCTGCTTGTCGTAGAGCACGGCGCGCTGCTGGATCGATTCCTCGGCGATGGCCAGATCGATGGCGATCACGCCCTCGCTGTTCGGCTCGGTGGTTTCCACGGCGAGCTCCAGGGCGTTGAGCAGGCTGCGGGCATCGCCGCCGGCCACGTTCACCAGGTGATCGGCGGCCTCAGTTGTGATCGCCACGGTGCGCTCGCCGTAGCCGCGCTCCGGATCGCTCAGGGCCCGCTGCAGCAACTGGTGCAGGTGCCGTGGTTCCAGCGGCACCATCCGGAACAGGCGCGAGCGGCTCACCAGCGCCTTGTTCACCTCGAAGAACGGGTTTTCGGTGGTGGCCCCGATCAGCGTCACCGTGCCGTTCTCCACCCAGGGCAGCAGCGCGTCCTGCTGGGTGGCGTTGAAGCGGTGCACCTCATCCACGAACAGGATCGAGCGCAGGCCGTGGCGCTCCAGTCGCTGTTTGGCTGCCTCCACCTCGGCGCGCAGATCCTTCACCCCAGCCAGCACGGCGTTGAGCGAGCTGAACTGGCAGCGGGTGGTGCCGGCAATGATCCGCGCCAGGGTGGTCTTGCCCACCCCGGGGGGGCCGTGCAGGATCAGGTTCCCGACCCGGTCGGCGGCGATGGCGCGGCGCAGCAGGCGCCCCGGGCCGAGGATCGCCTCCTGGCCCGCAAAGTCGTCGAGACTGCGCGGGCGCATTCGATCCGCCAGCGGCGCGATCCGGGTCCGGGTGGCTTCCGCCTGGTGGCTGAACAGGTCGGCCAAGACACAACGGGGGGCGCGCGCCCGCGGGTGCTTCGGCCATCATCGGGCCGGCAGCGATACGCTCCTGCCATGCGCACAGCCCTGCTGCAGCCCGCCCACGTTCTCGCGGCGGCCGTGCTCACAGCGAGCCTGCTGGCCAGCTGTCAGCCTCCGGTTGAGCAGCGCCCTACCCCCACCGTGCTCACCGAGTCGGTGGCCCTCGCCTCCTTCACTGACACGGTCGAGACGATCGGCACCCTGGAGGCTCGCGATGAGGTGCAGCTGGCGGCCCAGGCGGGAGGCCGGGTGCTCCAAGTGCTGGTGCGCCAGGGCGATCAGGTGCGCCAGGGACAGCTGCTGCTGGTGCTTGACCAGACCCAGCTACGCGCGGAGGTGGCCAGTCTGCGAGCCCAGATGCAGACCAGCAGGCTCAACTACGAGCGCTTCGCCTATCTGGTGCGTGTGGGTGCGGCCAGCGCCATCGACCGCGACCAGTACCGCCAGGCCTACGTGGCGGCCCGCGAAGCTCTGGTGGCCCGCGAGGCGGATCTGGCCTTCAAGGATCTGCGGGCTCCCATCGACGGCACCATCGGTGATCTGCGGGCGAAGGCCGGCGACGTGCTCAGTGCGGGGATGCCGTTGGCGGTGCTGCTCCGCAACGACCGCCTGCTGGTGCGGCTCGATGTGCCGGCCGCGCAGGCGATGCAGGTGCGCGATGGCCAGCCGGTGGACCTGCTGGATGCCAGCGGCACGGTGGTGGCGCGCGGGGTGGTGATGGGGATCGACCCGAACGTGCGCAGCTCCAGTCAGGTGCTGTTGGTGCGGGCGGCCCTGGACGATCCCACGCGGCGCCTGCGGGCGGGGATGCGCCTGCGGGCACGGCTGCAGCTCGATCGCCGCGCCTTGCCCTCGGTGCCGTTCACGGCGGTGGTGAACCAGGCGGGGCAGACCTTTGTGTATCGGGTGGGGGATCTGGCGGCGCTGGAGCGTCAGCCCGGCAAGGCGCCACTCGCCGAACTGCGCCGGTTGCCGCCGCACGCCCGATTCGCCTTGCAGACTCCCGTGCGGCTGGGTCCACTGCAGGGCAACCGCTACCCCGTGACAGCCGGCGTGAGCCTTGGCCAGCCCGTGATCACCAGCGG
>VFQS010001327.1_pt1 | contig 23051 bp, 20 predicted proteins | sample 3512361 | NCBI WGS metagenome assembly VFQS01 (sample SAMN10412375, study PRJNA504923) | tailings metagenome | isolation source: Relicate 1 Philex TSF3 active mining | place: Philippines
AAATATCTTATAAATAATTCTTCGCCATATTTTTATTTTTATTCTTTATTTTGTTATTCTGGCGAAAATTTCTTTATAAAATCTTCTGGCTTTGCCTAAATATCTTATAAATAATTCTTCGCCATATTTTTATTTTTATTCTTTATTTTGTTGTTATTTGCGAGTTCATAATAACAAAATAGGATATAATTATAATAAATATGGATTGAATTTTATTATTATTCACGAGTTCATAATAATAAAATAGAATCCATATTTATTATAATAAACGTAATTTTGCGAAATTCCATTTATTATAATAAATATGGATTGTATTCAATCATATTGACATCATCTAATTTGACTTTATAATATTTATTTAATTCGGGAATAAAAACGACATCATTATCATATAATTCTCGTCTATTTTTATTATTAACTTCAATTTTAATAATTTTATTACCCATAGAGATGGAAGTATAGTATTTATACCAATTATTGGAGTATTTTTTGCCGATAAGTTCTAGAATATTGTTATCATCGAAATTGGAGAAACCTTCAACATTATATTTTTGTTTATAATAAGATTTAGTGGATTGTTCGGAAGGGATATCATAAATATTGGTTAGATTTTTAGGAGGTATATTTTTATTATGAGAAGGAAGATGATTATAATTATTATAATCGGTAGCAATTAATAAACCAACTCTATGATAAGAATCAGGATAACCTTGAGTAGGGATATTTATGATAGAATTAAAAAGAGGAGGTGGAATTTGGTCGACAGTTGTTCGTTGAGAAGGATCAACCAATGGATCATAAATTTTTCGTAAATCATAATTTCTAATTAATTGGTTATTGTTATTATTATTATTGTTATTATTGTTATTATTGTTATTTTGATTAGAATCATCAGAAATAGAGGTGGTAATAAGTTCTTTAGAAGTATTAGAATTAATAGGAGGTAAAGTAGAATGAAGAATAATAAATTTTTGATTATTATTGAAGAGGATGTAGTAAAGGAAAGCAAAAGAGAGAATAATAATAATAATAAGAGATAAATTAGGCATTATATAATAATAAAATATAAAAGAATATAACAAATAGAAAATAATAAGAAATTATATGAGTTATTGTTTAGTGAGGAAGAATAAGATATATGAGAATTTGTATGATATGATAGAGGCGGAAGAATTAAGTATGGAAAAAGAGGAAGATAGTAATAAGATAAAACACCTAATAAAAAATTTTATGCGAAAATTTGAGAAAAAGTATATAGAATATAAGAAAGTAGAAAACACAGATGATATGATAGGTGATATAGTAAATAATTTTATAGAGGATGAGGAGTATGAGACACAAGGAAATACGATATTATGTCAGATATATGAGAATTATATGTATGAGATAATATATTCAGAAAATTTGAATAAGAATATAATAAAAAAAGATGAAAATATGAATGAATTTTTGTCAATATGTAATGTGGATATGGAACCGATATATAATAGTGGAGTAATAATAAAGACAGTATATAAAGAAGGTAAAATGTATAATGAAACAGTAAATTTTGAAGATATAGAGAGAATAATAATAAATAATTTTTATTATAGAGGAGTGATAGTAGATAGTAAAGAGGAAAAAGAGGAAATAGTGGAAATAGAATTTACGGGAGAGAATGTGATAAAGAAGATAGGAAATACATTTGAGATGGAGGGAGTGCATGAAATATTTGAATTAACACTAGTGGTATATAAGGAGAAAGAAGGAGAAATAAACAAGATGATGTCGAAGATATTAGGTAGAGAGTATAGGGGGAGAGTATTTGTAGGATTATTATGTCCGATAAGTAAGAAGAAATTTATGCATATGACAAAGAATATAATAAGAAATATATATGAAATAAGTAAAGATGAAGAGAAAAGTAGAAAATTAAATTATGAATTACACCAAACGGATAAATTAATGAATCCATTATTAATTATGGATAAATATAAATAAATTTTTTTATATATTAATATTATTATAAAATGAATAATATGAATAATATGAATAATATGAATAATATGAATAATATGAATAATATGTCAAATCTTTCTAATATGAATAATATGAATAATATGAATAATATAAATTTTGACGAAGTATCATTAAAGGGAACATCATTGGATGATTTAAACAACAATAGATTTGATTACAATGAGTTAAGAAACCAGGTAATAAATCATAATAGTAATCCGAATTTAGTAAATTCATTAACGAAGGAGATAATAATGAATTTAAAGAACAATAATGATAATTTTGATAATTTAGAAAAAGAGATAGAACCACAATATGAAAATATTGAAAAAAAGAACAAAAAAAAGAAAGATAAAGAAGAGAAAGAGGAAGAGGAAGAGGAAGATGATATAAAGATAAGTAAGAAGGAATTGAAGGAGAAGATGAAGAATTTGATAGAGAAAGAGACATTTGAGGGATCAGAAAAATATTTAAGAGTGATATTTGACGAGAAATTTACATTTAAGGAGTTTGGATTATTATTTGCGATATATTTTTTGATGTCTCAAGATATGGTGAAAGATTTTATAAGTAATTATTTTACGAGTTTAAATCCGGATGAAACGGGAAAAGTGAGTATGAAAGGAGTATTAGTATATGGATTATTGATGTGTGTATTATTTTTTTTAATAAGAAAATTTATTTAATATTTAATTAATAATCTGTAAATTATAAAAAACATTATCATCAATATTATAAACAGAAATCATTATATCATTAATATTATTAATAACATAATGATTAAAAGAATAATGATTATAGAATTGTGGTTGGAGATTAGGGAAAGTATATTTTTTAGAATAAGAATATTTTAAGATTAATTTATTGTTATCATTATCAATATTTTCATCAATTAATTTGAATTCAAAAATGTAATCTTTATTATTATGCGTATAACATATCAAATTATCATATATTCTTATTAATATTTTTTTATTATCTATATTTTCTATATTTTCTTTATTTTCTATATTTTCTTTATTATTAATTAAAGATAGAATAGATTCATTATTATGAGAAAAAGAGTTACAGATATCAAAAGATTGAGTAAAAATAAAATTATTATTATTATTATTATTAATATTATTATTAAATAACCAGAACATATAATATATATTATAATATGTAATATATAATATAAAAATCAAATTTTTTAAGAAAATTTAAAAGTTTTATGACAGACCATACAACAGACGAAAGTGGTAGCTGGTTCATCGGCACATCTAGTTTGAGATTGAGTAATTTTACATTTAGATTCGCCACAACGAGAGCATTTATAAGCGGTAGAGTATTTAATACTTTTTTCTTTAAGTTCTAGATAGTTGAATTTATTGATTTGATATTTCCATTTTTCGGGGTGTAATTGTTGAGGAGATAGGAAAGCGATAGTGGAAGGATCGATAATATTATTAATAATGGAAGGCAGAAGTGTTTTATTATTAATTTTATTATTAGGATTAAGATTTTGTTGGATATCATTAATTTTGTCAATATAAACGGCATTAATATAATCAAAAGGTAGATTTTTATTAATAGTGTAAATAAGAGCGAATTCAAAAATAGAAAATTCAACTTTAAGAGCGATGTCTATATTGTTGAAAATGTTATTAAATTCGAGTTGGTATTTAACTCTATTTAAATTATTTTCGGCATATTGGATAATATTATCATGAATATCACAAGCATTTGAAGTCAGAAAATTATAATTCGAATAATTAAAAGGAGAAATTAAAGTATTATTCATAATATATTATATATATTATATACTATATATTGTTTAAAAATCAAATTTTTTTGTTTTTTGTTTTTTTTGTTTTTTTTGTTTTTTTTTGTTTTTTTTGTTTTTTTTTGTTTATTATTTATTATAATTTAAGTTTCATAAATAAAATTGCCAAGGACATCAACTTTTATAGCAAATCTAAAACATAAAACATTATTAAAACTATTTTGGATACATTCAGGAATCCAAATAGCGAAATATCTATATCTAATATTATCAGTAGATGAAGTTCTTTCCATAGAACCCCATTTAGTATTAGAAGCTTTAAGAATTTCCAATCTAGTATTATGATTATTCATAGAATCAGCTTGTGATTTATTGACACCAAATAAATTATCATAATAAACAGTTCCATCAGTTTTAACAATAGTTAATCTGATATTATATCTTTTATTATTAAAATAATAGACGGGTAATTCAGTAAAATAATTATTAATTTCAGATGAATCAGAATCAATATCTAAATTAGATTTTGAAGAAATAATTCTTAAACCTTTAATATTATTTAACATTTTTAAAAAACCCTTTAAAAGACAAGGAACAGAATTATTACAAATAAAAGGTATATTATCATTATTTAATTTATATTTTAATATTTCACAGTCTAAATTAATTAATGTACATGCTTCATTACATTCTGAAGAAGATGACGAAGATTTATTTTTTTTAGATTTATTACATTTATTACAATTTTTAGTCATTATATATAGATATACATAATAAAAAAATAATAATAAAATAAAAATCATTTATAAGAAATTAAAACAAACACATATTCATTATTATTAACAGAACTTTCATCAGTATTAATAAGAACGAGCCATTTATGACCATAATAATCTTTTATTTTTATTAATTCACCTTCTTGTTTAGGATAAGAATATTTTTCTCTAGCTTTTTCGGCGATACTAAATAAATTATTTAATACTTTTAGATATTTTTTTTGTAAAGAAGTAATAGTGCTACAAGTTAATGCTAATAATGAATTTCTGCTAGTTGAATATGGAACCCCACAAGTATTTTGGAATAAGACTAAATCATTATTGCCAAAATTTACATAAAAACCATAAACTTTTTTACAACTTTTAACACACCATTGCCAAGCATATCTTGTAAAATCACCATATCCAGATATATCTAATGTTCCAACAATATCTCCTCCTGAAACATCTAAACCTACTGATAAACTAGTCATTGATATTTGTAAAAATTTATTTCTTAAATCATCTAATAAACAATAATATTTTGTATTATACATTGATTCACACATATTTTTACAATTATTAGAAGCAATAACTACATAACCATTAGAAGAGTTAGTGCCATTAGCATATAATGATAGACCAGTCCAGCAATCACAATTATGATTAAGACATTTAATATTATTGACACAAGAGGTAAATTTTTGAGAGAGACAAAATAAATTATTAAGAGTATTAAGTTGATTAGATTGAGTATTAGTTAAAGAGGGTAGAGATAATAAAAATAATCTAGAGATATTGACATTAGAGATATTAGCATAAGGATAAAGAAGTTGAACATTACCAGAACCATCATAAGAGACATACCAAGCGATAAAATTAAGATTATTACAATTTAGATAATTATTTTGTAGAATTCTTTGGAAGTAATAAGTAATGTAAGCATTAGAAAGTAAGACATTAATATCAGTAAAACCAATAGGATCAGTTAAAGCATTATTAGAAACATCAACAGAACAGAAGGGGACATTATCATAATCAATATTATAAAAAACACCTGTTGGTCTTTGATTAGGATAAATTAAATTATTTTCACTAATATCGGGAATAGGTATAAAATTATTATTTCTGTCAGTTGGTCCATATACTATTTCACCATTATTACTTCCATCCACTATAAATGATGGCATTTCTAAACTACCACCACTAATTCCTGAAACTATTGTTTGTAATTTTTTTAATCTATTGTATATCATACTGTCCCTCGAACAACATACTTTTTTTACTTTATAATCAGAACATGAAGATGATGATGAATTACAACAAGAAGATGATGATGAAGAAGATGATGATGATGAAGAAGATGAATTATAACAAGATTTTTTGTGAGGCATAAATAAACTTATATATAAATAAGATATATAAGAAAAAAAAATAAATATAATTAAAAATAAACTCACATATTTTAGAGTTTGGCACCAACTACAACTAATTCACCAACACCATTAAGGATATTACCATTATCTCTTCCGGATTGTCTATTAACAAGTAATAACCATTTTTGTCCGCATTTGTCTGTAGCTTGAACCATAACACCTTCTGTTCTAGGATAATTTAAACATTTGGCGGCATGTTCAGTCATTTTGTAAAAGTTATTCATCACCTTTAACGCTTTTCTTTGATTAAGTGTAAGAGATTCAACTGCAGTTCCTAATAATGTAGATCTAGAATCTTCCGTGCTAACATGCTCCATATCTTGTAAGAAAGAAAGATCACCAGTATTAAGATCTACAGTCCATCCCCATACTTGATCTTCCTTGCAATGTTCCATATTTAAATATCTTGCGGCATCAAGGAATCTTTGAGCAACTACAACATGAGATCCAACACTAGAACTTACACCTTGTGTTCCATCTCTTCTAACAGAAGATGAGACATCTAAATTAGCACCCATCATAGCAAGTAAATAGGCAGAAGATAATCTAGAAAGTCTTAAATATTGAGGAGTACAGCACTCTAATTGAGGCGGGCACTTGCAACAACTTTCCTCTTCTGACGGACAATTAGTAGAACAAGAAGAAGATGAAGAAACAGAAGAAGAACAAGAAGAAGATGATAAAGACTGTCTGCACTTAGACTTTACCAAGAGAGAATCTAATAATTCAACATTAGCCATTATAATATAATATTATATTATAAAAAAAAATTAAATCTATATTTTATTTTATAATTAATTTATAAAATAACGCATTATTATTTTTATAAATTAATTATTATTTTATTATTATTTTATTATTATTTTATTTATAATTTAACACCGACAACAACGAAAGAATCATCGGCTAAAATACTATTTCTACCAGTAGCTCTATTAAGAACTAATAACCATTTTTGATTACAGCAATCAGTAGAAAGAACCATAACACCTTCAGTTCTAGGATATTTATTACATTGTAAAGCTTTCTCGCTCATATGATATAATCTATCTAAAACTTTTTTGGCTTTTCTATCAGCTACTGATAAAGTTTCAGAACTTTCACCTAATAAATCGAGTCTGCTTCTAGAAGTACTTACACCATCCATATTTTGCATTAAAACAAGATTACCATTTGATAAAGTAACAGTCCATCCCCAGACTTGGTCTTCTTTGCATTTTTCAATATCTAATGCTCTCGCAGCATAGACAAAATCTTCTGCAATAGATTGATTAGTGTCAGAATTATTATCAGTATCTCCTGATCTATTAATAGAATCACCAGAAGTCATATTGGCACCCATCGCATGAAGCATCCAAGCAGTAGATAATCTGTCTAATCTTTGAAATTGAGGTGTGCAGCAGTCCATTTTTTCGGGGCACTTACAGCAATTTTCCTCTTTAGGCGGGCAAGAACAATTGTCAGATTTACACATTTATATAATATTATATTATATAAAAATTTTTTTATAAAATTTTATAACGCATAATTATTCTATATTAAATATAAATTTTAATATTTAATATTTATAATTTACAAGCAACAATAACATATTTGCCTGATTGTGCTAAAGTAGTTATACCATTATTAGAATTATTATTATCTTCTAATCCTCCTAATGTATCTACAAAATTAACAGCTACTAACCATTTTTGACCACAGCTATCCGTTGTTTCTACCATATCACCTTCTGTTCTTGGATATCTACATTCATTAATTACATTTGTACTTAAATTAAAGAACCGATCCATCACACTTTTCGCTCTTTTCTCATCCACTGTTAATTGATTACATGGTTTATTGTAAATTTCATGTCTACTGGTATCATTTGATACTCTTTCTGTTTCTTGCATAAATACTAAATCTCCATTCTTTACATTTACATACCAACCCCAAACTTGATCTGATTTACATCTCTCAATATTTATGTATCTATGAGATACAACAAACGCAAAAGCAACCATTAAATTACCTGATAAATCACTGCTATCAAATGTTTCATCACTATATATTTTACCAGACCAACCAGAATAATCAATTTGATTACCAGCTCTATCATAAATATATTCATCATAAATATCATCAGAAGAATCAGCAGCATTAATTAAACTCCATTGATTTCTTAATTTATCTAATCTTTGATATTGAGGAGTACAGCAATTTACTACTTCCGCACATTTACAACAATCTTTTTCAGTATTTACACATGCCGAACTTGACGAAGAAGTTGATACAGAATCACAACACTTTTTTCCCATTTTATATATTATCTTTATATAAAATTTAAATTTAAAAATTAAAATAAACTTATAATTTTTATTTTCTTATAACTTACATGCTACCATAACATATTTACCCGTTTCTGCTCTAGAAAATACTGTGGAGTTTTCATTTGCTTCTTCTCCATCTGAATCACTATCAGCATCACTTCCATATCCCGTATTACTTGAAGGTCTAGCAAGATTTACTGCCACTAACCATTTTTGACCACATCTATCAGTTACTTCAACAACATTACCTTCAGTATCGGGGTATTTATTACATCTTACAACTTCTTGAGACATCGAATATAATCTATCTAATACAGATTTTGCTTTCTTATCTGCAAGAGTTAAAGAATTACAAGATGTATCATAAATTTCTTGTCTGGTTTTAGATTCAGTATAAGATACACCATCCATATCTTGTAATAATTCTAAATCTCCATCACTGAAATCTACTACCCATCCCCAAACTTGATTCTTTCCACATTTCTCTATTAATAAATTTCTATGGCTCCAAATGAAATTAAATGCAGTAATCGCATTTGTATCAGTATTTATTGAACTTGGAACATTTACTACTGCTCCATCTCTTGTTACTGGATTTCTTACTAATCTCGTGAATGTGTGTCTATGTAATCCATTTGAATTAATATTATGTATATGTTGACCACTTGTATCTGTATTACCTGATAAATCGGCATTATATGAATGAGTATGATTACCACAAGGATCAACAGTATGTGTATGTAATCCAGATGGATCAACCATTAAAACAGAGTGGAGTTCAGAATTACCCATAGCAACGGCAGACCAGTGAGAGAGTAATAATTGGAGTCTTTTGAATTGAGAAGTACAACAGTCTGATACTTCTGTGCACTTACAACAATCAGATTCAGATTTAGGACAACTTACAGATACAGAGCAGGAGGTATCGCAACTTTTATTACAATTTTTTCCCATTTATATATATTATATATTTATATAAAAAAAATAACCTATATTTATATAAAAAAAATAAACCTATATTATTTTTAAAAAAAATTGATATTATAATATTATATATATTATATAATATGTCTAATATGGAAATAATATCTGATAGTGAAACAAGATTTGATGAACAATATCCGGTCATCATGAAGGAAGTATCCAAAAAAAAATTACAAGAATATGAACCGACTAAAGATGAAATGCAAAAAGTATATAATATCATTCTAAATTTCATCAAAGAAAAAAAAAGAAAAATGTATGGCGGTTATACTCTTAATCTTTTACTTAAAGATAAAGATAAAAAATTAGCAATATATGATGAAGATGATATGCCAGATATTGATTTTTATTCAACGGAACCAGTAGTAGATTTAAAAGAATTATGTGATAAATTAGATAAAGAGGGATTTAAGAGTGTAGTAGGACAGGAGGCACAACATCCAGAAAGTTTTAAAATATTTGTAAATCAACATGAATATTGTGATATAACATATATGCCTGTAAATATATATCATAAGGTAAAATTTTTAAAAATAAATGATTATTTATTAATTCATCCGTGGTTTATGATGATAGATTATTTCAGAATGTTTACGGATCCGATAGGAAGTTATTTTAGATTAGATAAATCATATGTTAGATATATGAAATTACAGAAAACATATCCATTACCATTGATAAAAAAATCATTACAAGTGGAAGAATATGATAATAAGAATATATATAGAATAATGGATTTATTAGAAGAATTTATGACAACAAGAAATACGGTATTAATAACTGGATTTTATATGTATAATTATTATTTACACAAATCAAATTATAATAAACATGATAATAAATATAATTACATAAAACCGCCATATTTAGAATATTATTCAACTAATTTTATTAATGATGGATTAGCAATATTGGATTTTATTAAAAATCTACCACAAGAAACTAAAAAATATATTACTCATAAAGAAGCAGTGCCATTTTTCCAATTTTTAGGACATAGTTTAATAATATATTTTAAAGATGGTAAAGAAGAAATACCAATTTTATATTTATTCACTAATTATAAAAAATGTATTCCTTACAAAGAAGTCAATTATATAAAATTTTCTGATAAAAAAATAGAAGAGAAAAAAAATATTGTTAATATTGCTGGTTTTGACCAAAATATTCTTCATTCTCTTATTATGTTAGTTAAATTTAGAATTGATGATGAAAGTGAATTGTGGAATGATCTATTATATAGATTTATGAATGGTATCGTATTATTTAAAAAACATTATTTCAAAAATAATAAAAAAGACGAATTTGATGATACTGTCTTCCAAAGTTTTATCACTCAATGTAAAGGTTTTATGATTCCACAAGATAGAGAAAAAAGAATGAGAATGGAAGAAAGAAAAAAATTAGGCAAACCTCTCGTTTTTAGATATGAACCACAACATAACACTAAATTTGACCCGTCTAAAATGTTTTTTGCAAATACATCTGGTAATGTTATCAGAAAAGAAAATCTTTATAAAGTCGTTGATAAAAATATTGATAAAAATATCGATTATGATAATATTGCATATGAAAAAGATAAAGAGGATAAAGAGGATAAAAGTATAGAAATGAAAGATACAGATGATAAATCATTACAAGATAAAAAGGAAGCAGAAAGTTTTTATGATGAATTATAAAAAAATTGAAAAATAATTTATATAGAATAAAGAGTATATATAATATAATAAAAAATGAATTTACAGATATCAAAACAGGAATGGCAGAATTTTATGAACAATATAGTGGAAAGATATACGGTAAATAAATTAAATAGATTTATATTGAATGAGGACAATAGATTTATTACGAGTAGTTTTATAAATGACATTTATAAAACTTACGAAATTAATTATAAGGTGAGAGATTTAAAATTGTATCAAGTGGCAATGACACATCCATCATATGTAAAAAGTGATTGGAGTGATATAAAGAATTTCAAAAAAATATTTATGGGGATTAATGTATTATCAGATGAAGTATTAAATCCAATAAATGAAGATAAAATATCGATGACTATTCCAATTCAAGAAACTTCATATGAGCGTCTTGAATTTTTAGGTGACAGTATTTTAAGATTAATATTAACTGATTATGGATTTGTTAGATATCCAGATAAACAAGAAGGAGATTTAACAAAATTAAGATCTCAAATTGAAAATGGAACATCATTAGCCGAAATATCAAAAATATTAGCATTAAATAAGTATGTTATAATATCAAGAAATTATGAATATATAAATGCTAGAAATAAAAATCAAAAAATATTATGTGATGTTTTTGAAGCTTTTATCGGTGCTATGTATTTAGATGCTTGTGAAATTAGATATGATGATATAGGTAAAATTCCAAATATTATTTTATTAGATAGAGGTTATGGATATAAAATATGTTATGAATTTATAACAAAATTAATAGAAAGAGAAATAGATTTAACATATTTATTAGAAAATGATACTAATTATAAAGATAAACTACTTCAATATTTTCATGAGAAATCATGGGGTGATCCATCATATGGTTTAATGGAAACTATAATAGAAGATGTAAAATTAGGTAAAAGAAAATTTAAAATGTATGTCAGAGATAAAGATAAAAATATAATAGGAATGGGAATTGGTACATCTAAACAAAAAGGTGAAAAATTAGCAGCTAAAAAAGCATTAGAATATCTTAAAGTTATATCTCCTGATGATGACGATTTAATAATAGATAATGATAATTTAAGTTTAATAAATATTGATGAAGAAACAAAATATAATATAAGAAATAAAAATAATAATATAAAGAGAGATGTTAAAAATAGTAAAAAAATATTTAATAAAATGGAAAAAATAGAAGAAAATAAAGATGATGGGTGGCAATCGGTATCATCCAAAAATTCTAAATCTTATAAAAAATAAAATATAATTAATTTATATAATGGAACAAGATTATGATAAATATTTTAATGATCAATCAAAACTAAATATATATATAAATTATAAAAATGATATAGAAACAACATTAAAACCATTTCAAATTATATCAGAAGAAGATTTTAATATAAAGGCAATAAATAGACATAAAGAAAAAAGACAAAAATTAACTCAACAATTAGAAAGATGTGGTGATTTAGATAATAAAAAATGTAAATTATTAAAAATATTATTAGATTTAGATACAGAACATTGTAAACAATCTAATATAGATATACCTGAAGAAATAATAAATCGAAAAACAGTAGAATTAAACATAACAGATAAACAAGAAGAATCATTAGGATGTGGAAGACATGCAATAAATAATATATTAAATTTGAATGGAAAACAAAAATTTATTAAAACAGGTAATTTAAATCATGATTTACATAATTTTATTAATATTTTAGATGAAAAACAAATAAATATGAAAAAATTATGTTGTGCATTTTCATTATATTATGAGTGTATAAGAAGAATATTAAATTTTAGCGAAATAGGTAATATATTTGAATGTCAGGATAATGAAAATTATAATGTTAATTTTTTACAATTTATATTAAATTTATGTGGTTATACAGTCAATATAACTGATAATAATTTAAAAAAAGATTCAAATTTTAATGAAAAAATAAATGACGATTTATTTATTCATAGTATTGTTAATATAGATAATTATCATTGGATTGGTTTTAGAGTATTAAATAATAAATTTATAAATTTAAATTCATCTAATGATTCTATTACTGAAGAAGATTTAATTGATAATACAAAATATTTAAATATAATTAAAATAACATTACCAAATTCATTACTTGATATTAAAAATCCAATTTATCAAAAAATTCCTGGCAATTTATCCGATGATATATTACATGATTTTTTTAACCAAAATTATTTTAAAAATATTAGAAATCTTATTATTAAAGTTGTTAATGACTCTAGTTTTAGATGTAATGAAAGTTCTAATATAGTATTATCAGAATATATAAAAAATATAGCTACTGAAATAACAGGTATAAATCATTATGGAATTTTTATTAAAAAGAATATTATATATGAAATATTAGAATTACGAAATTTATATTTATTATTATGTAAAAAAAACTTTAATATATGTATAGAAATTTTTAATGTCTTATTAGATAATATTATTTTTCCAGAAATTAAATCTCAAAAAGATTCTAAAATTGAATTATTAACTAAATATTTTAATGATCTAGAAAGTATTTTTAATTCATTACATGATTTATTAATAAAATTCCAAAATAATATACCGTTTATTAATAATGTTTTTGATTTACAAACTAAATTTTTTAATTATTGTAATCTTTATGATTCCGTTATTACTGAAACTATTCATAATATTAAAATTATTTTTTTAGCTTCTCATTCTCCTAATATTGATGGTAATGATCATTTATTAATTAATATTATTCAAGATTATCCCGACGAAATTATTAATCAAGATGAACAATCTCCACAATTATTAATCTCTGAATCTTTAAAATCTTCTCATCAAACTATAAAACCTATCAAATATAATATTTTAATTAATAAACCGATATTTTATAAATTAACTTCTTATATTCAACAAATTATTCCATCTGTTAATCTCCTTATTTCTAATTCTTTACATACTTCCGATTCTTCTATTCTATTATCTTCATCTACACCACCTGCATCATCAGCATCAACCTCATCATCAGCATCATCTGCACCAGCATCACCTGCATCACCAGCATCACCAGCATCACCAGCATCACCAGCATCACCAGCACCGGCATCACCTGCACCACCAGCACCACCTGCACCACCAGCACCACCTGCATCACCAGCACCGGCATCACCAGCACCGGCATCACCTGCACCACCAGCACCACCTGCATCACCAGCACCGGCATCACCAGCGCCGGCATCACCGGCACCACCAGCACCACCAGCATCACCAGCACCGGCACATGCACCTGTACCTGCACCAGCACCGGCACCGGCACCAGCACTACCAGCACCACCAATACCATCGGCATCATTAGCATCGACGGACATAAAAAACAAATATATTATTACAATAAATAGTAATAATTATCGGGTTGGACCAGAAATTATAAATAAAGATTTAGAAAAATTAAAAACAACCAATATAAATTTGAATAAAAGAGGTAATATAAATTACAATAGCAATGATGGAAATTTGGTACAAAATTTTATATTTGCGATGGATGAATTAAAATATGAAAATTTAGATTTTAATAATTTGGTTATTTTATCATCTGTAGAAGAGGAAAATTTAAATAATAATTTGAAAAGATTAAAATATAGACGAAATTCTCAAAAATTGGTAGTATATGAAGGTCCACAATTTACAATAATATATGAAATGATAAAAAATAAAGTAATACTAAATAATATATATTATCCAATATCAATTAAAACAATACAATATTTGAAAAATATTACAATAGTTTATAATAATTATAATATGACTGATGCCACTGATTATTTAAAAATGCATTCGAAATATATTAATAAAAAAACCCCTAATAATTCTAAATGTATTTTTGTTTATTATTCAAATTTTGGTAATACAGGATGGAAAGGTGGAGTTGGTGGTGGAAGTGCAAGTATTGGAAGTTTAACACATACTTATGGTTTGCCATCAGGAGATATTGACATAAGTGAAAAATTATTAACCTATGAATGTACTATAACAGGAAAAAATAAAAGCGGAGAATATATAAATGAAAATAAAACAGCATTATTTATTGAACATATAATATCAAATATAAATAAATTATTTGATATTGCTAGAGAAAAGAATGTTAATTACATAATAATACCAATAGATTCTGATGATTTTTTATTAAATTTCATTTCAACCGGTGTAAATATTTTTAAAGATATACCGAGTATAAATATAATAAGAAGATTTATTATAGAAATGTTCGCAAGTTATATTCCATTATATAAATGGAAATCATCTACTGATCCTGATATTATTAAAAAATTAACAGAAAATAATACAGAATTACCAGCACCCGCACCGGCACCCGCACCAGCACCGGCTCCGGCACCAGTTCCAGCACCAGCACCCGCACCAGCACCATTACCCGTACCGGCGCCACTAATGACAAATGAATTAAAATATATATTTTATATTTTAAGTAATTTTATAACGTCAAAATTAAATACTAATGCTAAATTATTATGTATGGAAGAAAATGATAATATTTTAGAATTATTTAAAAATGAAACATATTTAAGAAGTTCAGAAGAAAAAATTATAAAATATATAAAAGATAATAAATTAGATAGATTTATAAAGGATTTAGAATTGAAAACAGAAATACAGAGAAGAATCCAATTAAACAGTATTCCAGAATATTTAAATTTTGCATCGGTTAAATATAATAATAAAGAATCATTATTTAGGAATTTAACATTTAATATAAATTGGGAATTAGATGAAAATAAAAAGAGGTATTTAGAAAGAATTAGATATATATATCATTCTTTTACAAATTTTTCAACTATTGGAAAAGATGCTACAACAAATGAAGATATAAGGATTAGTTTATTTATTGATACAAATAAATTTAAAATTGATTTGGATATAATAAATAAAAGTGTTGATAATGAACCGTATATTGGAGTTATATTAAATAAAAAAACAGATAAAAGAATAAAAATATTAGTATTTAGTATGTTTTATTCGACTGATGAAAATTTGAGACAAATTATAAATGATATTAATGAAATAATAAAAGTAGAAGGAATAAAAAAATATATAATATTTAAGCACACAAGTATAAAAACGAAAGAGAAATGCGAAATACTCACAAATTATAGTATAACACAAACAGAAAAAACAGATAATTTAATTAATGTTAATACTATAATATAGAAATGATAGGAATATGATCGGAAGCGGGAAATTTATAATTTTTAAAAGTATGTAATAAAATTTTATTAGAAATTTTATTTGAAGATATGACATGATCGGAATTATGATTAAGTTGAGAATTATTAAGATTACAGCAAGTATTTTTATTAATATTATTAAATTTGTCATTAATTTTGAGAGGGAATGATTTATTATTAATAATGATAGTATAATTGGATGTATGATCTAAATAAATATTTCTATTAAAATCGCCACCGAGAATAACTTTAGAAATATTTTTGAAGATGAATTTATTTTTATGAATGACAGCATTAATTTTGTCAAAAATATTAATTTGGGAATTATTATCATGACCAGCATGAATATTAATAAGTAGGATATTTTTTTTAGTTTTGATGACTTGTAAAAGAATGATAGCAAAAGGACGACCTGGAGAGAATTGAGAATGAGTAGCATAGAGGACATTATAAATTTTATTATTCCATAGAGTGAGCATTTCATCTTTATCACTATGATTATAGTAGTAAGTATAATGAGAAGGTAGAGAATTAAGGATGAATTGATAATTAGAAGCTTCTTGAAGGAGGATAAAATGGGAATTAAATTTTTTAGAGAAATATTTAATATTATGAATAATGTTATTACGGGTGGAAACATTAATCATAGATTTCCATAATAAGTTATAAGAGAGAATGGAGTAATTCATATAAAATAAAGGAATATTTTTTATATAAAATAAAATATATGGAATATAGAAATTTAAAAATAAATGGGCAACTTTTTTCGATATGGATATTAAGAAACTATAAGAAATTTAAATTAGATGACATAATAAAAAAAACAGGTGATGAACCTCATAAAAATAAAGAAAACAAACTGACAATAAGAAAATATACAGATAGTTATAAAAGAATGTAGTAAATCATATAAAAATAAATAAATATTTTTTATATAAAATAAAATATATGGAATACCCTAATTTAAAAATAAATGGGCGACTTTTTCCTATATGGATATTAAAAAACTATAAGAAATTTAAATTAGATGATATAATAATAAAATCAGGAGAAGATCCGTGTCAAAATAAAGAGAATAAACTGACATTAAGAAAATACCAAGAATTTATATCACAATATATGGACATAAAATCACCATATCACGATGTTCTAGTATATCATGGACTTGGTTCCGGTAAGGGTGCAACAACATTAACAGTATATAATGTATTATATAATGCAACACCGGGATGGAATGTATATTTATTAATAAAGGCATCATTAGAGGGAACATGGGAGAAGCAGATAAAATTATGGATGGAAAAACAGGATTTTGATCATAGATATAGTAATATAAAATTTATAAATTATGATTCACCATTTGCCGATACTGAATTTATGGATGCTATAAAAAATTCCGATAGTTCAAAGAAGAATTTATATATAATAGAAGAATCGCATAATTTTATAAGAAATGTATATAGTAATATAACACAGAAGAAAGGAAAAAGAGCTATTAATATATATGATTATATAATACAAGACAAGAAAGACAATCCATCAACGAGAGTGTTATGTTTATCAGGAACACCTGCAATAAACAGACCATATGAATTAGCGATATTATTTAATTTATTACGACCGGGAATATTTCCGAAAGAAGAAATATTATTTGATCAATATTTTATTGAATCATCGGGAGGATCACCAGTAATAAATCCGAAAACAAAAAATATGTTTCAGAGAAGAATAATGGGGTTAGTATCATATTATATAGGTGCGACACCAGAATATTATGCAAGACCAGTATTAAAAGAAGTAGAAGTAAAATTAAGTGAATATCAAACAGAAATATATAAATATTATGAAGATGTAGAGAAAAAGATGGAAAGTTCAGGAAAACAGAAGACATCATCAAGTAGTGAGACATATAAGACATATACGAGACAATCAGTAAATTTTGTATTTCCACCAATAGATGATTTAGTAACGGGAGAAAACAGACCGAGACCATCAAAATTTAGGATAAGTGCGAATGAGATGGAGAAAATAATGAAAACAAAATCGACAGAAGAGATAAAAAGTTTAAAATCGAGTCAGAGTCAGCAATACTTTGTGATGTTAGAGAAATTTTTAAATACATTTGATGAACATTTAGAGAAGTTATATAATAAAGATAGACAGAGTGGGAATACATTAGAGAAAGATATAGAGAAATTTAAAAACTATGAAAATTTTGAAGAATTTATAACAAAAGAGAAAACAACAAGTAGTATAATAAAAGAGATGCATAAATGTTCAGTAAAAATGACAACAATAATATTTCACATAATGAAATCAAAAGGACCAGTATTAGTATATACTAACTATGTAATTATGGAAGGTATAGATGTATTTAAGGTGTATTTAAAATATTTTGGATTTGAATATTATAATAATAAGAATTGTTTAAGTGATAGTAGTAAAGATAATTTAAGATATGCAGAATTTCACAATGGGATATCAAAAGAAGAAAGATTTAGGAGTGTTGATTTAGAAACAGATCCAGAAAATAAAACAGGTAAAATAATTAAAATTATGTTGTTTTCTCCAGCAGGTGCAGAAGGTATTTCGCTTTCAAATATTAGACAAGTACATATTATGGAACCATATTGGAATGAAGTAAGAATTGTTCAAATGATAGGAAGAGCAATTCGACAATGTTCTCATCGTGATTTACCGATGGAAGAGAGATATGTGGATATATATAGATATAAAGCAGTAAGACATAATATACAGAAGAAGGAAATAATAGAGGGACAGACAGTAAGGACGGAATATGTAGAGATAACAGATAGTTATAAATTGCGGACAGTAGATCATGAGATAGAGACATTAGCGAAAAATAAGAATAATTTAATAGAATCATTTTTGAGTGCGGTGAAGGAAGTAGCGATAGATTGTGAATTATATAAATCTCATAATATGTTAGCGGGAAAATACAAATGTTTTAAATTCAACGAGACATCATTATTTGACAAAAATATTGGACCAGCATATAAGGAGGATGTAATAGAAGATTTAAGATATAATAATGGTTCAAATTCAACAAATTCGATAACAATAAATGTGAAAGCAGTAAAAATTAAGGGAGTAGAAGTGGAAAGTAAGGAGATAGTAGAATATTGGTATAGTAGCGATACAGGGACGATATATGATTTAGAATTACATTATCCAGTAGGACGAGTAAAATTGACGATAGAAGGATTTCCGGAAAAATTGGATAAGGAAACATATAGAGTAGATTTATTGAATATACCAACAATAAATAAAATTAAAAAATAAAAGTTATTCTAATTTGTTAAAATTAGCTAAATTATAAAATTCGAAAGGTTTAATATTATAAAAATCGATAAAAGTTTTTTGAGAGATATAATAAAGTTTTTCTTTATTATTATTAAGATTGAAATCATTGATAATTTTATTCATATAAATAGTAAAATCATTTTCACCAATAAGATTATATTGATTACATTTATGAATGGCTGTTTTTTCATCAAAAGTGATACCAATAAGATGTGAATAAATATAATTATTAGTATGATGATTTATAAGTGATTGATAAATAAAATATTTATTAAACTGTAAATTATAGGAATGTAAGCATATAATATTAAATTTTGTATTAATGATATTATTTTTATTAAGAGAATGTAGATAACTTAAAATATTTTTTTTATTGTCAACTTTAATAATATTAATTTTTATCATTTCTTTCATAATATTATTATGTAATATGAAACTGGACATTATAAATTTATATATAAAATATTATTAATCTTTTTTTATAACATTATAAATAACACAATCTTTAATTTTATAAATATCAATATATGTTTTAACAATTAATTTATAAATATCTTCATTTGATAGATATTTATTATTGTTTTTATGTAAATAATCTTTGATTATTAAATAGAAATCTTTATCAGAAATTCTATTGATATTCATTTTATTAATTTTTGTTATTACAGTATCTCTGATATAACTAGATTTATTAAATGTAGCACCAAAATTATAAATATTTAGACATAAATTAAAAATATCATATCTATTTGTATATTTATCAAAATTATAAAGTGTTATTTTTGGTTTTATTTCATATGTATTACATATATTAAATAACTTATTCTGATATTCAAAACCATAAGAATATTTATCCACTTTTTTCATTACATTGTATTTTACTAAAAAATCCCTATTATCTATATATTCTGTTATTTCTTCTTTATTATCTTTACTATTCATAAATCCACATACATTTTCTATCGTTTTTTTATTATCTATTATATTTAATTCTTGTATATATATGTTATTTCTTAATATTGCCGTTCTTATCATCTTTATATTATATTTTATTATTTATTTGAAATTTCAATTTTTTATAAAATAAAAATTAATTATATTTAACTTGAGTATTAAGTTCATTTTCGGAAACGCCCATAACGAACATGATATGATTTTGGAAGAATTTATTAAGAGGGAGATTAGAAATTTCATTTTTAAGAGATACGAGAACATTATGACCGAATTGAAGATAATTATTATATAAACAGATAATATTATGATTAGAATTACAAGTGAAAATGGTATTATTAATAAAATCGTCAATAGAAATCATAACAGTTCGATTAAGAGTTTTATTACATTTTACGGAGTTAATAAAACCGGAAGAATTGACAAAAGAATAGAAATCATGTTCAGAAACATCAAAAACATCAGTATTAAAAGATATATTATTAAAGATATCAAGTTTATTATTAAGATTTTTATTAATGATGATAAGAGCTTTAAGGATGGATATTAATTTATTTTTGATATATGCCATAAAATCATTATTATCATAGATATCATTAATATTAATATTAGAAGTATTAAGAAGTTGAGTAGAAGAGATGAAAGAAGTTTCAAAATTAATATTAGAAGTGTCTAATTTGATTTGATTACCGAAACTATCATAAAATTCGAAAGTGAGTTTATTAAGATTGCCGAGGAGACTATCTTTAAAAATATTAACAGCATAATATGGATTACCTCTCCAATATAGCAAACCTAAATGTTTATCAGGGAGTACAGTGAAAGTGTTAGTATTAATTTGATTAGTAGCAAGATTTTTATTATTAGCGAGTTCTTTGATGCTGATTTGAATAAATCTGTCTAAAAACAGTGAATTGGTGGTATTAAGATCGGGAATGTATCTATTATTTAGGATAACAAGATCTTTAACTCTTTCGAAATCGTCTTTAATATAAGAATTAGATTTATCACAAGATGAATCGAATTTCCAGTCTTTATTGATGATAACTTTATTAAATCTAGGAAGAATGATATTATCTAATCTGATGAATTTAATATTTTTAAAATCTCTAGTAATATAAGGATTAAAAACTCGTTTAAGGTTGTTTTCATAGTTTAGGATAAATTTATCATCATCATCGAATAAATCTTCATTAACATTATTAAGAGAGGAAGAGCCGGATTTGCGGTTAATTCGTTTAAGTTCATTTTTAAGGGAAGAGCGTTTAATGGTGGAATCGACGCCAGAATTGGCTACTGGACCAAAATTTACAATATAAGAGAAAGGATCAGGGAATTGGATGATATCACGGTCGATGCTGTCGATATTGAGTCTATATTCGACGAGAGCTTCTTTAAGTAGATTATCATTAAGATTAGGATATAAGGTATTATTTTGATTTTTGAAGGATGGATGATTAGATTGTGGAGAATTATTAGAGAAAGCAGAATTAATATTAGAGAATTGTTTATTCATAATAAATAATATATAATTAAAATATATTTAAAAAAAATGAATTTTAAATTAAATATAGAGAAGATGGAAAGAATATATTTTTCAGAGGGAAATATAAAGAATCAGACAAAAGCGTTAATATTGGCATTAAACATAAAAGATATAAATGAAGATACGATAGTAAAATCAAGAAAGATAATATTAGATTTTATGAAGAATGTATATCAAAAATACGGTGATAAAAAACCAGATAATATTAATTATCAAATTTATATCGAAAAATTAAATAAAAAAAGTCTGTCTGATTGTATTAGAGTTTTCAAATCTAGAATGAATAATAATTCTAATTTTTCTAATAATTCTAATAATTCAAATAATTCTAATTTTTCTAATAATTCAAATAAAAATAATCAGAATAATCAGAATAATCAGAATAATCAAGATAATAAATATTATGGGATACCGGTAAATGAGAATAACATACCGGTACAATATATGAGACCGAATGAATTATTAAAGAATAATAATAAGAATAATAATAATAAAAATAAAGATTTATTAGCATATGGAGGAAATAATGATACAGGAAGTGATTATGTTAATATATTTCAGGGAGATGGAGCATTTATAACAGCAACTGGAGAAATAGGGATGCCAATAGCAATAACAGAACAAGGACCAAATGATGAACCAAATAATATGTATGATGATAATCAAAATTCAGGCAAAAAAAACTTTGCCGATTTACTGGAAAAAAGAATGAACCAAAGAATGGGCGATTATAATGGCGGTAATAATATGATGATGATGAATAATAATAATCAACAAAATATGATGATGATGAATAATAATAATAATCAACAAAATATGATGATGATGAATAATAATAATCAACAAAATATGATGAATATGGAAATGATGAAAAAATTAATGCCTGGAGCTTTCCAAAATAATAATAATAATAATAATAATAATCAACAAAATATGATGATGAATAATAATATGAATAATAATATGAATAATATGATGATGAATAACAAACAACAAAATATGATGAATAATAATATGAATAATATGAATAATATGAATAATATGAATAATATGAATAATATGA
>VFQS010001329.1_pt1 | contig 23012 bp, 12 predicted proteins | sample 3512361 | NCBI WGS metagenome assembly VFQS01 (sample SAMN10412375, study PRJNA504923) | tailings metagenome | isolation source: Relicate 1 Philex TSF3 active mining | place: Philippines
AGGCGAGCCGAGGACGGGAGTCCGCGGGTGTTCATCCGTGTTCGTCGGCGGGTGCGAGTTCCGGTGGAGCGCGTGGCGAACCCGTCACTTACGTATCGGGTTCCTGATTTTTGAGTTAAGCCGTTCAGGAGCCGATCAGAAATTTTTCAATGGCGTCCAGGCCCTGAACCAGCGATTCCATGGAGGCAGCGAAGCTGAGTCGCACATAGCCGGGGGCACCGAAGGCATCACCGGCGACGAGGGCTACATGAGCTCGATCCAGCAGGGCCGTGCAGAAGTCTGTGGCATTGGTCACCGGCGTCCCACCGCCAACGGGGCGACCGAAGTAACTGGCCACGTTGAAGAATACGTAAAACGCTCCGCCTGGCTCGGCAAAGCTGAGTCCTGGGATGGCCTTCAGGCGACCGCAGACGTAGTCGCGTCGTTTCACAAACTCCTGACACATCTCAGCTACGCACTCCTGCGGACCGTTGAGTGCCGCCAAAGCGGCATACTGGGAGACACTGCAGGGGTTTGAGGTCTGCTGGCTTTGCAGTTTGTTGATGGCGGCGCTGACATTTTCAGGGGCCAGCGTCCAGCCGATTCGCCAGCCGGTCATTGCATAGGCCTTACTGACACCGTTGACGATAACCGTTCGTTTCCTGACCTCTTCACCCAGGGCTGCGAACGAACGAAACTCGTGGCCCGGGTAGATCAGCTTGTCGTAAATCTCGTCCGACAGCACGATGATGTCCTTCTCGACTGCCACCTCCGCGAGGGCCTGCAGGGCGGCAACCGGATAGACACCACCGGTCGGGTTGCTGGGACTGTTCAGCATCAGCATGCGAGTTCTGGGAGTGATGGCAGCCCGAAACTGAGCGGCTGAAAGGCAGAATCCGTCCTGCTCGCGAGTTTCCACGAGTACCGGTTTGGCTCCTGTCAGTTCCACGAGGGCCGAGTAGCTGACCCAGTAGGGAGTGGGGATGATCACTTCATCACCCGGCTCACAGCAGGCCACCAGTACGTTGTGCAGGCAATGCTTGGCTCCGTTGGACACGGTGACTTCGGAGGGCTTCCAGGTGACGCCATGATCGCGCAGGAAGGCGTCACAGATGGCCTTTTTCAATTCCGGAATGCCGGTTGCTGCAGTGTATCGGGTGAATCCTGCGTCCATAGCTTTGCGAGCTGCTTCGCGGATGTGTGCCGGAGTAATGAAGTCAGGTTCACCGACGGTGAACTCAAGAACATCAATGCCTTTCGCTCGAAGTTCACGAGCGCGAGCGGCCGCGGCGAGAGTCTCTGAAGGCTTGAGCTGGTTGACGAGTGATGATGTGTGCATGGCAGCGAAAATCGATCTGACAGGCGGCCGCGGAATCAGGAGGCCAGACTGAAAACCAAACCGACAGCAGCGGCGGGGCCGCACTGCGGGGAACAGAGTGCCTGCCGCAGGTCAGGCCTGCCACGCCGCGGGAGCAGGGCGAAACTGACGGCGGCCAGAGCTTAGCAATTTTGGATGGTCAGGCCGAAGCCACACGGCCGACGGATGCAGTTTTTCCACTGAATGGAAGCATCATTCCTCGTCAGCGAGGTTGTAGTAGACCCAGCGGAAGGGGGCCAGGAGCAGTTTCAGCAGGCCAAACGGACGGTAATGAGCAATGAAGCAGTGCTGGCAGTACATCTGGCGAAATCCGAAAAACCAGATCAGCCGATCCAGCGGGCCCATCTTCATGGGCGCCAGCACCTTCATGCAGAAATGGCAACGGTAGTTCATCGCGCGCCACCATGCCGAAGGGACAGTCGATTTTTCCCGTCCCGAAGTTCCGTTTGGAGTACGGGACGAACCTTTACGAGACATTTCTGGTTGGTGCCTGCCTGCACAGTTCGCCTGAGCCTTGTCGGCTGAGGACGACTGCTTTGAAGTCAGTTGACTGGGAAGTCCAGCGTTGAAAGATTGCCGGTTAAACTGTCTGTTCGGAGATGCGGTAATATTCCTGGCCGTTTTGGAACACAAACCATCTTTGAGTGTAGTGGAGCAGTCTGCAGACGCAAGATCGAATTTCAGCGTTTGTCCTGGGGTGAGGGTATCTGCTGCCTGCAGTGATGAGATATTCGGCGTAATCGGAAGAATGAAGGCCTGAGCCTGAGTGAGCGTTTGTCCCGTGGATTTCGAGGGTTCACCCTGGTCGCAAGGTCTGATCCGGATTTGACTCATGGCGTGCTCCGTCTCCGCCAGCACTGGGTGGAATTGAATCTGTTCTCTGGCTCTGATTCGAGTTGAGCAGCGTCTCATCGTGAGAAAACTCGACGGTCCTCCCGCTTGTCGTCGGACTGTTCCGTCTGGATAGGGGTTCTGCTGACTTTACCGAATACGCCGGTCGTCATAGACTCGTCCCGCAGCAGCCTGCACGGCTGACCCAACGGTCGGGCGAGACTGACTGCAGCTTTGTTGCCACGCCATGGAAAATGTTTTTTGTGTGTTTGTGCAGTTCGAACTGCCTGCGCTGCAAGCGTTCCTGTTTTGTTCCAGTGTTATCTGCAGAAGGGTTTCTGAAATGAGGATCAACTGGTTGTTAATTCTGTTTGCTGCTGTGCTGGCCGGACTGCCTGCCGCTTCGGTTTCGGGGCAGGATGTGAAGCCTTCTCGAGTTCTGATGCTGACTCAGAGTGTCGGATTCATGCACGGCAGTGTGCAGCGCAAAGCGGCGGACAAGTTGGCTGTTGCCGAAGTGGCCATGATCCAGCTGGGCGAGAAAACTGGTTTGTTCAAGGTGGACTGCACGCAGGATGCGGCTGCGGATTTCACAAAGAGCAACCTGCAGAACTATGACATCGTGATGTTCTACACCACCGGTTCACTGCCGATTGCCGAGTCGGATCGCCAGTATTTCTTCGGTGAGTGGCTCAAGGAGAAAGGTCACGGTTTTTTGGGTTTTCATTCGGCGGCCGACACTTATGGGGACTACCAGCCGTACTGGGATATGGTTGGGGGAACATTCAATGGTCATCCGTGGAACGCCGGTAACGAAGTCACGATTACCGTCCATGAGCCGAAGAATCCGCTGATGCAGTCGTTTGGTGAAGAGTTTGTAATTCGGGATGAGATTTACCAGTACAAGAACTGGCAGCCGGAAAAGGTGCGGGTGCTGATGAGTCTGAACATGGCGAGGTGCCGTCCGTCGATGCCGTACCACGTTCCTGTGGCGTGGATCAAGGAGTATGGTGCGGGTCGGGTGTACTTCAACAATCTGGGCCACAACGAGACCTCGTGGGCGGACCCGCGTTATCTGAAGTCGATCACGGAGGCTGTTCGCTGGATCCGTGGTGACATTCAGTTGGATGCGAAGCCGAATCCGGATCTGTCGGCTCAGCAGGAGCAGACAGCAAAGGCAGCGGCCGAGGCAGTTGGCAAGTCGAACTAATTGAGGAAGTTGACTCGTCGGCAGCGGCAGAATCTGCCGCTGCTCGGCATGCAGACGGGCGTACTGCATGCGCGTGGTCTGCCGAGTGCCGCGTTCCGCCGCAGGTTTCTGCTGTTCATGGCCGTTCCGTGTCCACTGGCGATGCGGAAGGCTGGTGCCGGTGGTCTTCACGACTTGCTGGTGAGGGCTGGGGTGTCCTATGGTCCGGACCGTGGCTGACTGCACCGGGGGGGGCGGTCTGCCGTTACGGATCAGGTTGATCGACCTGCAAGCTGAAACTGAAACATCGGCATGTCCCCCTGCCTGCAGCAGCACTGGCCATTCGCTGGTCGACGCCAAACGGTGCGCGGCGGGCTGAGACTGTTGTCAGCATGCCGTTTATTGTCGCTCCAGCTGTTGCTTCTGCCCGTTGCCGCCGGCTGTTTGCTTTGCGAGCCGGCTGTTGCTCAGGATGGGCCGCTGATCCCGCAGGACTCGCCGGCCATCGCTCCGGTTCCGGACTTTGTTCCACCTGAACCTCCCGGGTCTGCGTCGTCGGAACCTCCCGAGCGGACTCCTGATATCCTTGAGATGCCATTTTCGCCGCAGACTCCGGCTGATATTTTTGCCGAACCGACACCACGGCTTGAGACGGCGGCACCGCCTCAGGATGTCCCGCGCGGATACACAGGGGCTACGGGAATTCGCCCCAGTGAACAGCAGCAAACGCTGGACTTTGTTCCTGTGGAGGATCGCTGGCGGATGGGATTTCCTGACAAAGATCGTTATCGCGACGGCAATCCACGCGGGGACGATCGTTTCGGAGAACTGGGTCACTGGTGGGATCCCTATAACCAGAATGTCCTGAAGGGCGACTATCCGATCATCGGGCAGCACACGTTTTTGAATGTGACAGCCACGAACTTCATGCTGCACGAGTTTCGGAAGACACCCACGGGGACGTCTCCGTTCGAAAGTACCGTCGGGCCGGGGCAGCAGGAGTTTTTCGGGGATCCGGATCAGTATTTTTTCATCAACAATTTCAAGCTGCAGTTGAGCCTGTTTCACGGTGACGCGGCGTTCCGACCGTTTGACTGGCAGATTCGGATGACGCCAGTTTTCAATCTGAACTATCTGGATGTTGAGGAGCTGGCAGTGGTGACTCCGGATGTCCGCAGCGGAACCACTCGTGCTCGCGGCTATGCGGCGATGGAAGAGTGGTTTGTTGAAACGCGTCTGGCTGATCTGAGCCCCAGTTATGACTTCATTTCAGTCCGTGCCGGTTCGCAACCCTTTGTGAGTGACTTTCGAGGTTTTGTGTTTGCCGACACCAATCGCGCAGTGCGTCTGTTCGGGACGCGTTTGTCCAATCGGGATCAGTTCAATCTGATCTGGTTCGATCAGACGGAGAAGGACACCAACAGCACTTTGAACACGTTCGACGATCGCCACCAAAACACGCTGATCGCCAACTACTTCCGTCAGGACTTCATTTTTCCCGGTTACACAGCGATGGTCAGTCTGCATCACAACAGTGACCAGCCCAGTGTGGAGTATGATCGCAACAATGTCCTCGTGCGACCGGATCCGGCCGGTGTTTTTCGACCTCATGAAGTGGATGCCTGGTATCTGGGATTTGCCGGTGACGGGCATATCGGCCGATTCAACATCAGCCACGCATACTATCATGTCACCGGGACGGACAGTTTGAATCCGATTCAGGGTGAGCGATCGCAGATCAGCGCTGACATGGCGGCACTGGAGCTTTCCGTGGACCGCGACTGGGTGCGTTTCCGCACTTCGGGATTCTGGTCTTCGGGGGACGACGATCCGAATGATGGTCAGGCGAATGGCTTTGACTCGGTGCTGGACAATCCCAATTTCGCGGGCGGTCAGTTCAGTTTCTGGCAGCGGCAGCAGATTCGTCTGTTCGGTGTGAATCTGAAGCAGCGGGAAAGTCTGGTCCCCAATCTGCGTTCCAGCAAATTTCAGGGGCAAAGCAACTTTGTGAATCCGGGGCTGCGTTTGCTGAACGGCGGCATGGATTTCGAGATTACTCCGAAATTGCGGGCGATCACCAATGTGAACTTTCTGTGGTTTGATCAGACGGCGATTCTCGAGCGATTTGCTTATCAGGACGGGATTGCTCGCAGCATCGGCACGGATCTCAGTCTGGGTCTGGAATACCGTCCATTGCTGAGCGATAACGTACTGATTGCCGGTGGTGTTTCGGCACTGCTTCCGGGGCGTGGATTTGATGATCTGTACGGTGTGACTGATCCGCTGGCGGCAGCGGCAGGTGCCACTGGTCGGGCGGAGAATCTTTACGGCATGTTCATGGATCTGGTGCTGACCTGGTGATTACTATGACTCGAGCACTGATTCTGATCGCGATCAACGTCACCCTGTTTGGGTGCGGCTTATTCTGGCTGCGCGAAGTGCGGCAGGACGAGTGGTACCTGGTTGCTGGTGAACAGCCTGACAATCGACGCACTGCGGATCGCACAACTGGTCGGGCCAGACTCGATTCAGGGCAGGCAGAGCATTCTGACGACGAGGGGCGAGTCCGACTGGGATCGGCTCCGGCACCCGTCCCTGCCCCGTCCCCTTCGCTGCGGAGGCAGCCGGAACTGGGCAGTATGGCTCAGAGAACTCCCGAGCAGGTGGCTGCGCTGAGTGTCGGCTGCATTTCCTGTCACAAGGATGCACACGATCCGCACTACAGCAGTGCGGTGCATCTGGGTTGCGTTGACTGCCATGGTGGTAACCCCTTGGCTCAGACAAAGGACACTGCCCATGTGCATGCTCGTTTTCCCGATGTCTTCCGGACGTCGGCCAATCCGGTGCGATCCTACACTGTGCTGAATCATGAGGATCCTGAGTTCATTCGTTTTGTGAATCCCGGGGATCTGCGGATAGCGCATTTGAGCTGCGGTACTTCCGGGTGCCATGGCACGGAGACGCTGCAGGTGAAGAAGAGCATGATGACGCACGGCTGCATGCTTTGGGGGGCCGCTCTTTACAACAATGGGGCGGTATCGGACAAGTGGTCGCGTTATGGTGAAAGTTACAGCATGCACGGGACTCCGCAGCGTTTGCAGACCGTGCCTGCTCCGACGCCCGAGGAAACAGCCCGCAAGGGGGTATTGCCGTATCTGGAACCGTTGCCGAGATTTGAAATCACGCAGCCGGGCAACATTCTGCGAATCTTTGAACGTGGCGGTCGTTTTGTGACTGACGTCGGCATTCCGGAACGTCTTGAGGAATCCGGGCGTCCGCGGACACGTCTCAGCAATCGCGGGCTCGGCACCGGGACGCGCACCGACCCCGTGTTTATCGGACTGCAGAAGACGCGTCTGCTGGATCCAACGCTCAATTTCCTCGGGACCAATGATCATCCGGGGGACTTTCGATCCAGTGGCTGCACGGCCTGCCACATAGTCTATGCCAATGACCGTTCGCCTGTGCATTCGGGACCATTTGCAAAATACGGCAATCGTGGTCTGGCAGCCGCGGTGCAGGATGATTTTACCGGACCTCCGGATCCCACCATTCCGAAGAATGAGCCCGGTCACCCGATCGCCCATCGTTTCACCACAGGCGTACCCACCAGTCAGTGTATCGTCTGCCACATGCATCCCGGCACGACTGTGATGAATAGTTATCTGGGGTTCATGTGGTGGGACATGGAAACTGATGCTCGTTTTATGTATCCGAAGCGTGAGCGAGAGCCTTCGGCCGAACAATTCATGCAGTCGACCATGTCTGACCCGCACGAAGCTTCGGCGCGAGGAAACTGGTCTGATCCGGAGTTTCTGACCGAATCAAGTCGCCTGAACAGCCAGCTTGAGTACACGCAGTTCGCCGACTTTCATGGCCATGGCTGGATGTTTCAGGCTGTGTTTCGCAAGGATCGAAGGGGCATTCCGGTCGATGCGTTCGGAAACGTGGTGCCGGAACCTGATGCAGCGCTGCGGCAGCGAGCAGTGCAGCGGGCTGAGCGTGCGAAAGAGCTGCGGCAGGACATTGACTGGACCGGACCGGATGCGCTCGAGCGAGTTCGCAGGGCGGATGAAGAATTGTTGCGGCAGCATGCCGGTGTACCGGTGCATTTGCTGGACATTCATCTGGAGAAGGGCATGCACTGCGTGGACTGCCACTTTGTGCAGGACATGCACGGAAACGGAAAACTGTATGGAGAAGTGCGAGCGGCGATTGAAATTCGCTGCGAAGACTGTCACGGGACGGCAGTCAGTAAAGCGGGAATCGTGATCGAGGGACGCCGCGAACTGCGTACGGGAGGCCCTGCAGCGGAAGAGCGGGATGGTCAGACGGTGGGACGCAGTCTGTCTGCCATGAGAACTCCCTTCGGTCGACGCCGATTTGAGGTGATCAATGACCGGATTGTACAGAATTCGATGGTGGAGCCTGGGCTCAGCTGGCCCGTAACGCAGGTGGCCGACACGCTGGACCCGGAGCAGCCTGAGTACAATGCGGCTGCCGCTCTTGCCAAGACGGTTCGACTTGATGACTCAGGCCAGTTCAAATGGGGTGAAGTACCGGCGGACGGACGCTGCGGCCACAACACCTCAACAATGTCGTGCATCGCCTGTCACACTTCGTGGAATCCCAGTTGTTATGGCTGCCATCTGCCTCAGAAAGCTGCTCGCAAGACACCCGCTCTGCACAACGAAGGTGACATCACCCGCAATCAGGTGTCTTACAACTTTCAGACTTTGCGAGAAGACGTGTTCATGCTGGCAAAGGATGGAAATGTGACGGGGAACCGGATCGGGCCGTCGCGATCGTCCTGTGCGATTCACGTCACCTCGTACAATCTGAATCGTGAGGCTGTCTACACTCAGCAGCAGACAATTTCAGCTGATGGGCTCAGTGGCATTGCCTTCTCAACCAATGTTCCGCACACGGTGCGAGGCAAAGGGGAGACGAAGAGCTGCACGGACTGTCATCTGTCAGACAGCGGGGACAACAATGCCGTGCTGGCACAATTGCTGATGCATGGTACCAATTACTTCAATTTCATTGGCAGGAATTGCTGGGTGGGTGCCGGCGATCATGGATTGTTTGCCGTGCAGGTCACAGAGCGTGATGAGCCACAGTCCGTGATCGGCAGTACGATGCATCGGGCTGTTTATCCGCAGCGCTGGAAGGAGCACCATGAGCATCAGAATCAGCTGCAGCATGCTCATGAACATCCCGGGGTGGATATTGGTGATCAACTGCTGCGACCAGGCAAGAAGCCGGAAATCCTGAGTCTGCAGGTGCGTGGCGAGTATGCGTATGCAGCCTGCGGTGAGGGCGGAATTCGAGTCTTTGATATCGCGTTCATAGAACATAAGGGGTTTTCAGAGCGAATTGTTACCGCGCCTGTCTCCCCGGCTGGACAGAAATTCCATGTGCCATCCCGATTTGCTACGGACATCGCCGCTCCCACAACCATCGCGCCGGATCCGACACGAGTGCAGCAGCCGGACAATCAGGAAGCCGACATCCATCCGCTGTATGGCTACCTGTATGCCACCGACCTGCATGAAGGCCTGATCATGACCGCAGCCGGTACACTGCTCGACGGAAATCCGCTGAACAATTTTCTAAAGAAGGACGTCGTCTTCAATCCGAACGGTTTGCTGAATGGAGCCAGTTCGATCACGATCATCGGCACTCACGCGTGGATCTGCTGCCGAGCGGGCATTGTGATTGTCTCACTGGAAGATCCGCAGCGGCCACGAGCTGTGCGCGTGCTGGGGCCGGACCAGTTGCAGAATCCGCGTGCCGTGGAGGCTCAGTTTCGGTATGCCTTTGTGCTTGATCAGCGGGGCCTGCAGGTGCTGGACATCACTCAGCCCGAGAATCCGCAGCCTGCCGCGTCAATGCCGCTGGCCGATGCCCGCAGCCTTTATGTGGCGCGCAGCTACGCTTTTGTGGCGGCCGGGAAAAACGGTCTGGTCGTCGTGGATGTCGAGACTCCGACGGAGCCGCGAATCGATCAGGTCTATACGGCTGGCGGAGAGATCAATGATGCGCGGGATGTCAAACTGGGCATCACTTACACCAGTCAGTTCGCGTATGTGGCCGACGGGCATAATGGGCTGCGGGTGATTCAGCTGACATCACCGGAAACGCCGGGCAACGCGGGTTTCAATGTCCGGCCACAACCCATGCTGGTGGCCACCTGGCCGGCTCCCGAGGGCGGTGAAATTGTCTGCGTGGCAGAGGGTGTCGACCGGGATCGGGCGATCGACGAAGCTGGTAATCAGCTGGCGGTCTTCGGTCGCGTCGGTGCGAGGCCACTAAATCTGGCTGAGCAGAGAAAATTGTACCTGCAGCCGTCCGGATTGCCGTGGACGGTCGTGGATCCTCATCGCGACTGGACCATGAGAGATTCCGCGGAGCGTGAGTCACAGCTGCGTCGACAACTGCGGCAGTTTTATGGACCGGATAGTCGGCAGTCGCCCTGAGCTGCAGGTTTTCCCACGATTTCGAGGGTCCCCCCATCCGTTCGGCACACAGCTTGCTGTTTGAGTGCTGCGACGGGGAGATCGCTGATTTGCATCCAATCTGTCGCTGCAGTGTCGCTTTTCAGCAACATCGGCAGCACGAATGATGCCTGCAGGCTTCATGGCAAATGTGCAGTCAGCAGCGAGCTCCCCTGAGGTGTTGAGCAGCATTGAATTCTGCAAACACTGCGGACGGGGGGAGACAGCATGGCCGGCGATGTAATTCTTCATGTTGGGAGGCCACGGACCGGTGCCTCATCGATACAGGAGTCCCTGTATTACGGGCTGGACAACCCGGAAACACTGTACTGCAGTTTTGATGAGACGAAAGCCACAGCAACTGTCAACGCGTTGTTCGCCACAGATCCGTCGGATGATCCGCGATTGAGGATGCTGGGATGGTCACCGGAGAGGTTTACGGAATTCCAGCGGACGGCCGAGCAAAAACTGTGGAATGCTCTGTCGGTTGCCACGTCCACCCACAGTACGCTGTATTTGTCGGCAGAGAACTGCTGGGTGATGCAGGCGGCGGAACTGCAGTCACTGAAAAAGTTCATCGATGCGGCAAGACTGCCGATTCGTGTCATCGCGTATGTACGTCCGCGACATGACTGGCTGGAGAGTCGATTTCAGGAGTACATTGCTCGGGGGGGCCGCAGCTTTCGAGTGGTGCCTGCACGCATGGATGTGATCAACTATGCGGAAAGAATTCATACGCTGGAACAAGTCTTTGGACGAGGCATGGTCGAACTGGTTCCATATGCTCCGCATCTGTTCCCTCGTCAGTGTGTCGTCCGGCACTTTCGGGCGAGGCGACAACTGGATCTTCCGATGGAATCGATTCGCAGGACTCCGGGTAGTCTCAGTCTCCCGGCCTTCAGACTGTTGTATGCCTACCGCCAGCAGGTTCCGCAGCGGCGGGGATCCAGGTCCGCTGTGATGCAGAATGAATTGCTGCTGAAGCAATTGTCTGCCCTGCCCGGGGCGCCGCTGCGGTTGCATCCTGATCTGGTGGCCCCAATACTGGAGCCTTTGCAGGATCAGTTGCCGCTGGTTTCCGACCGGGTCGGGCTGCAGTTTCCGGAAACGTGGGGTGAGCGTTCAGAGGCAGATTGTGTTCGCAGTGAGCAGGATCTGCTGAACTTTTGCGAGGAATCGCTGGATTGGCTGTGTCAGGTCAGTCGCATGCCGCAGATTCGCAGGGGATCTGCGGAGCAGACAGCTCAGCAGGTGGCGGAGCGGGTGGAACGCCTGAGATCTGCGATTCCGTTGTCCATGACGATCCAGTGGAACCTGGATGCGACAAAACGCTTCCTGCGGCGTGTCGCACAGAATCTGTGAGTCAGTCCAGTTCGGACTGCTGTGCCTGATCGACGCGTGTCCGTACAGTCCGCCGATCGAGTTGCAGCAGCTTCGCTGCCTTTTCAAAACTGGCGGTCTGGCGATAGGCAAATCGACAGTACTGCTGCAGCACTTCGTCGGCGGTCAGAGTGAGTTCCGCCATGCCGCGAAACACTGATTGCAGTTCAGTCGGAAGTCCGTCAGCGGACTGGCTCTGCTGTCGAGATGCCGGTACATAACTGCCGCAGATCAGAACGTTGCGGACGCACTGCTCAAGCTCACGGATGTTGCCCGGCCAGTGATAGTCTGCCGGCACGTGCTGACTGATCCAGCCGAGAACTTCAGCGGCCAGTTCATCCTGTTCGTCCGGGCAGATTCGTCCGGCAATCTGCCGAACCAGATCTTGCAGCATGTCCGGATTGTCCGCCGCTTGTTCGGCCAGCGACGGCGTTTCGATGATGTCTGCACACAACCTGTAGTACAGGTCTTCACGGAATCGACCATTTTCGATTTCGCGTCGCAGGTCGCGGTTCGTTGCTGCGATGATCTTGCCTTCAAAATTGCGAATCCTGGTTTCACCGACCCTTTGGAACTGGCGGTTCTGCAGGACTCTCAGCAGCTTCACCTGAGTTGCGAGGTCGAGTTCGCCGATTTCATCCAGCAGGACGGCTCCCCAGGCACCGCAGGCTTCCAGCCAGCCTTCGCGGGCGGCATTGGCATCCGTGTAGGCGCCCTTTGCGTGGCCGAACAGTTCGGATTCCACAAGTCCGGTGGAGAACGCAGAGATATTTACGGCGAACCACACATCTTCGGGCTGAACGGCAAATCGTCTGGTTTCCGGATCAAACGGAATTCTGCGGGACAGCCCCACAGCCTGTGCCACGAGGTCCTTGCCACTGCCGCTGGGGCCGGTAATCAGTGTTGTGGAGTTCTGCCAGGATTTCTGCAGCGTGCGGCGATACCGCCGCATGTCGTGAGTGAAAATGGACTGCCAGATTCTGGCCCGCAGTCGAGCAGCGGGTGCAGATCGCCCGATGACACAGTCAAAGATATTGAAGAAGGCCCGCAGGATTTGGTGAAACAGTTCAAACAGCTCCAGCTTCTGCCCCGCAGATGGCAGCTGCAGTTCGGGGATCCCCATCCGCCGATCAAACTCCGCAGAAAAATGATTCCACACGCGACGATCAGCAGCCGGCTTGTCCTGTCCGGCTGCCCGGCATTTCAGCCTTTCATCAAACACTTCGTAAAACAGCACATACACAGTCAGTTCGTCATACAGCCGGACGGACTCGACGTCATGCCGACGCCGCTCGGATAACTGACGCCGCATGCGTTCCGCTGCTGCCCGCGCTCTGTCGAGGATGCGGATCAGGTTGGGGCGACGTTGCGATACCTGAGTCGGCGTCAGGCTCCAGTAGCTGTCAGGTTCAGGCTCAAAGGTGTCCCCCAGAACCTGCTGTTCCCTCTGCAGACGCTCGGGCAGAAACGGATTCGCATAATTCAGGTCGGATACGGCCTGTGCCAGCTGCAGATCCTCGGCGGAAACTTGTCCCACTGCAGATTCTCCCTGACAGGCTGAGGATTATTCCGATTGCTGCCGTACGGCCGATGCCGCGGCAACGGCCAGTACATCGCACCGCTCGTTTTCCGGATGCCCTGAATGTCCGCGTACCAGCGTGAAACGCACTTCGTGTCTTGCGAGCAGCTGGTCAAGTTGCTGCCAGTGCTGCTCGTTGGCTATGGGAACCCATTGCCGACCATCTTTTCGTCGCCAGCCATTGCGTTTCCAGCCCGGCAGCCACTCGGCCGAGCCTTTGGCCACGTAGGTGCTGTCGGTGACAACTTCAACACGCGATCTGGTCTTCAGCCGGTTCAGGCCCTCAATAACGGCCTGCAATTCCATGCGATTGTTGGTCGTCAGCAGTTCCCCGCCGCTGAATTCCGACTCTTTGCCGGACGCCGGGTGCCGCAGGATGCAACCCCAGCCGCCGGGGCCCGGATTGCCACTGCAGGCACCGTCCGTGAACAACTGCACGAACGGAAGCTGAACCGTCCCCTGGGACACTGGCAGGCTGCTCCGATCAAAGGGCCCCAAACGGCGACCGCAAAACTATCCGAAATGTTATTTCTCGCGATAAACGATTCGACCACGCTTCAGGTCATAGGGTGATACTTCCACCACAACGCGGTCTCCGGGAACAATACGGATAAAGTGCTTCCGCATCTTGCCGGCCACATGAGCCATCACCTGATGCCCATTCTCCAGCTCTACTCGAAACTGAGTATTCGCCAGCGCCTCAATCACACTGCCTTCAACCTGAATCGCTTCTTCCTTCGACATTCCGTGAGCTTCTTTCGGCCATGGACTGGTCTGTAAAAATCTGAGCCTCGAGGGCACAAACCCTGCATAGTGACGAAGTTTGGCTGGAAACTCAAGCACGATCCTGGTTTCCGGTTCGCAGAAAACCGTGCAGAATCGCCTAAATGGCTGGTTTTCAGGGAAATTCATTCAGGGAATGACCCCCGCGGCCCGCTTCAGTTGCACATTCAGCAGTTGCACCGTCTGCCTGTCCGACTGCCGCTGTTCCCACACGAGGACCGTTCGAGACACCAGTCCTCCCGAGGCCATGACGGGAAATCCAGCCTCCCGTGCGATCAATTCCGGGGCAGTTGCTCCGGGTCGCTGCAGCATCAGATTACGAGTTTTTCCAGCAGTCCATGCAAGGCATGCGCCGTTTGCTCCCACCGTGATCCAAGGTTGATCGCCCGGTCCCAGCAGCTGCTCGGGCTCACCAGCGGAACTCTGATACACGTTTCCCTCACGTCGCCAGATCGCCGTCGGAGACTTACCGCCGAAGGCTGCCAGCATTCCTCCGTCCATCGGACAGGCATTGAGTTTCCAGTGGCCACGGCCCGCCGGTTCAGCAGCCGAAAAAGTTGTGCCACCGTCAACCGAACTCATCACGTACATGTCGCGATTTCCATCCAGCGAATTGCGAAACATAATGTGCACGCGCTGTCCGTCCACCACTACGGACGGATGACAGCACTCGCAGACATTCTTCTCCGGGTTCGTGTACAGGATGCGGTTCGGTCCCCAGGTCAGGCCACCGTCAGCAGAGCGAGCCGCACAGATCTCGGTACGCCGATTACGCAGGTCCAGCCACACTGTCCAGACTGCTTCGAGCGGCTCGGCCGGATTCGGCTGACCACCTGCCATCGCGTGCAGGCCCTCGCGAGCTGAGGCCTCCACATCGTTGACGCGAGTCGGGCCTGCCCAGCTGCGACCCTGATCCTGAGATGTCCATGCCAGTACATCACCGTCACGTCCCTTGCCCTGAGGTCCGCCGATCGCTGTGATGACGAGTCGGTTCTTCAGAGCCACGATGCGCGGTCCGCGTCGCATCCCAAGTGACAGGTTTGGTACCGAAAATACCGGCTTCGGCTGCGTGTACCCAGTACCGTCGTCCAGCGAGCGACAGTGCCAGACCTCATTGCCCCGGCCGAAGATCACGTGCACTTTCCCCGCGGGATCCACCGCACACTGCGGCTGCAGTGGTGCAGAACTGCCCTCGCCTGTGGCAATGAGCTGAATTTCGTCCGCTGTAGCTGCATTCGGCAGGAATGTGGTTGCCAGTGCGGAAAGCAGCAGGCGAATCAGGAGCGGCGGCAGGAGGAAGAGGCGGAGAATCGATGTCACAGCGGGCTCCACTGCAAAGGACGTGCGTGGTAATGTGAGTGGACGGGGTGGAATTTGGAAAAAAGTGCGGTTCGTTCGATTAGAAGTTACTCGTCGAATGTAATCGATTTGACGCCGGTTGAGAAAGGCTGTCGATCTTTTCACCGCGTTGCTGGTCCGGGCATCCTGCGTCAGGGCTGGCCATTTCCTCTGCACATTATCCCTGGGAGTTGTCTTTATGAGCAGGAAATTCCGCATCCAGCAGGCACGTTTGGTCGGTGTTTCACTGGTAATGGCCCTGTGCAGCGGACTGTTTGGTCAGCAGAGCAGCGTTGTATCTGAGCAGGCCTATGGCCTCGAGGTGAATACTGAAAGTTCGGGCCTGCTGCAATCACCGGACACTGAGAGTGTCACAGAGCAGCGTCTGGCCGAACTTGAGGAGATGGTCAGGGAACTGCGCGAGAAGTCAGCCAAAAAAACGCTGCCTTCGGTAACGATCAACGGAGTCTTTCAGGCCGACGTGGGCTGGATTCAGCAGGACCTCGCCAGTCGTCAGAAATATGGCGATATTCAGGATGGCGCTGACTTTCGCCGCGCTCGACTGTCGGCCAAAGGAAGTCTCACCGAGACAACCAACTACTTCTTTCAGATGGATTTTGGATTCTTTGGGCGACCTACATTTACGGATGTCTGGGTTGAGCAGACTCAGGTGCCACTGCTGGGGAACGTACGTATCGGCCAGTGGAAACAACCGTTTGGCCTCGAAGTCGTCAGCAGTTTCCGTTACACGACCTTCATGGAACGCAGTTTGCTGTTTCAGCCATTTACCCCATTTCGCCATATGGGGGTGGGGTTCTATGATCACACTGAGGAACTGGATGCGACGTGGGCTGCATCCGTGTTCCGATCCGGGCAGGATCAGTTTGGGGGTACTCTGACAGACGATGGGGGCTGGGGCACGGCCGAGCGAGCCACGATGCTGCCGATGTGGGAGGAGGATGGAAAACGCTATCTGCACCTGGGGGCCGGGCACTTCTTCCATGCTCCGCCCGATGAGACATATAACTTTCGCACGATACCGGAGTTCTACATCGGAGCAAATGGCCCCGGGGCTGTGGGGACCAGCGGACAGGCCGTTCCAGGCGGAGCCAACGGGACACCGTTCTTTCTGGCCACCGGCAATCTCAATCTTTCCTCCTGCAACGTCATGGGCTCGGAACTGCTGTGGGTCGATGGTCCGATCAGTCTGCAGTCTGAGGCCATGGTCACGATGTGCGATTTTCAGGGGCAGTCCTGTGCCCTGCCCGGCGTGTATGCTCAGGCGGGCTGGTTTCTGACGGGTGAGCACCGACCATACGATCGCAGGCTGGGAACCATTGATCGAGTGATTCCAAAGGAGAACTTTGGGTATAACGCTGCCGGTGGGTCGGGCGCGTGGGAGGTGGCTGCCAGATTTTCGTGGCTGAATCTGAATGACAACGGTATTCAGGGGGACAGTTGACCGACTGGACGGCGGGCGTCAATCGGTACTGGAACCCGAATACAAAATTGGTGTTCAACTACGTTCACGCTCTGGCGAGTGTGCCCGGCAGTGATCAGAGTCAGACGGACATGTTCGGCCTGCGAGCACAGGTGGATTTTTGACCAGGCCGTGACCGGTTTCACCACAACAGGGTTACCAGGTGACCTGCAGCTGACATCTCAGCAGTTGGCCCTCGAACTGCTGGTAGGACCGAGTATTCGCTGAGCTGAGAGCGGTCGTATTTGTGCGATCGGTCAGCGTGTAGACAGTAGCCAGTTCAAGACTCTTCGAAAACTGCCACTCCAGCCCCAGTTCCCATTCCTCGATATTGCTCATGGGAGCATTTCGCTCGGACTTGTAACCACCATTGAAATAGTTCCAGCGGGCAAAAGGCAGCAATTCGCCTTTACGCAGTTTTCTGCGTGCCATGACCATTGCATAGCCGCCACTGAGAGACTGGACCTCAACTGCGGTTTGGGCAGCATTCAATGCTGGGCCATTACCGACTGTCCACTCCGCCTGGAAGCCAATCGGCTCTGGATAAGCAACAAACGTCCATGCCAGTCGCTCATCCTGCAATCCCTGCTCATTGTTTGCTTCCAGTGTTCCGGATGGTCGCACAGCCGCGCCAACTCCGAGCGGACTGATTGGCGCTGACAGCACTGCATACTGACCGACATAACCCTGCATGCCCACTTCTGCATGGCGACCATTGCCGTATTCAAACGGCAGTGTGATTCGCGCAACAGTGTGCAGATTATCATTCTGTTCTCGCAGCGATCCGCCTTGCCCATTGTACACACCGACACCAAATAACCCGTAGTTGCCGGACCCTTTGAGCCCGGCATCATTCACGTATTTGAAAAATTCCTGAACTTCCACAGGCGTCCAGTAGAAAAAAATCCCGAGGTCGCGTTCGTTGCGCACCGCACTGTTCATGGCGTCGTTGCGGTCCAGCGGCAGGCGATTCGAGCTTGACTGCAGGTTTTCCCAGCCGTACGGGACCTTGGACTGACCGATGCGGAATCGCAGTTCCTTCAGATCATCCAGATGGACGTCCGCATACATGTCTCGGATCTGTGCGTATTGTGCGTTGTCAGGGCTGCCGGGGACAGAGGCAGCAAAGTCCGGTTGAAAATACAGGGAAACATGCTCCGAAACATCACCCTGAATGATCAGTCGCACACGACGCAGCAGGAAAGATTGGCGGTCACCAACAGAACTGTCGCCCACGAGGTGAGCGGCTCCGCGTCCATCGCTGTCGAGGACGTCGTTGAACCGCAGCTGCGTGTAACCCCGAACCGTATATTTCTCGAACCATTTTTTCTCCTTCTTCGGCTCGGCTGTGACCGGCTTAGCCTGACCATCCGGTGGATTCTGCTGCAGAAAAACCGGGAGGCCGGAATCATCGATTGCCGGCTCAGTTGGAGGGGTTGGCGTCGAGGCTGGCTCCAGACGTTCGCGGAGCATCCGGTTCTCCGCCTCCACCTGTTGCAGCCGTCGCTCAAGATCAACCAGAACGGAGGTGAAGCTGTCGCCCGCTTCAGCAGCCTCACTCGTGCTGATGAATCCCACCTCTGAAAGACTCTGGTCATCAGCCAGCACGGGGTGCGACAGGCAAATGCAGAGTGCGATACGTGAAATCAGTTGAATTCGCGAGTTCAAGGCGGCACCAATTGCGGGTTTGGCGCTGATCTTTGGTTTAGATCATGCGACAGCGATTGCATTCGATTATGAAAATTCGATTAACGACGCTGTTTCAATCGTCATAATCAGATAAGTCAACGCAATTGGAATTGTTAAGAATCGCGCAGTACCCCCATTCCACTATTCGCAGCCAAAGCTTCGGCAGATGTTGCCGGAGTGCGGCTTGCCGGTTGCGTTTCAGACACGGTCTTGCCAGTCGTTTCAGAGAACTCAGAATTCCCAAAGCAGGTCAGCGAAGATCTCGTCCAGCGACTCCAGATTGTGTTGGTTCTGGCACTCTGGGATCACATCGGAACCGGCAAGGCTGTGGCTGCTCCGCGGCAGAACCGTTGCCAATGCGGCTGACCTTCTTCCAGGTCTGCTGCCACCTTGCGCCGGTACTGAAGATGGGGCAGCAGCAAAAATCCCGTGTGCTCCCGCAAAGTTTACGTCGGCGATGCAATTGTTGACTTTGACCTCGGAAGGAATTGAGGTTAGACCGGCTGGTGCTTTAACATTACTGGCAGACACCTCAGGTGCTTCCGTCGCGTTGATGGGAACCGTTCGTCGCTCACCCGGCAGAATCGTGCCCGACATGATGCTGTCGCCCGCCGTGGCGGGGTCCAGGTCACCGTATCCCAGAATGTGGCCCAGTTCGTGACGCATCACGGTGCCCAGGTCCACAGCCCCGGTCGGGACCGGTCCGCTGCCCACATGCCAGCCAAAGCCCAGTGCATCGTCATCCAGTTGGATCATCCGGGAACCGGCGAATCCGAAGGCCCCTTCGGAATTCAGATCGGTGATCTGCACGGTGGCGTTCTGCAGGGCCAGGATCTGCCCCGGAGTCAGTCCCGTGGTGATCCAGTCGGCGATCGCTTCGCGGCGAGCCTGTTCCACAAGTTCGCTGGTCAGCAACTGCCCTGCTCTGCTGACGGATGCCAGGCGGGCCGTCGAAGTTTCCTCGAGTCCGTGCTGGTCAAAGGTTAGTCCCTCCAGTCGCTGCGGTGCCGTCGGTGGCAGGCTGGCCTCGTTCATGGCGATGTCAAAACCACAGACCAGCCACGAACCTGCGTAACCGACAGGTGTGCGGAACCGCATGTCAAGGACGCCGTCAGTCACGTCAATGTTGCTGATGGTGATGGATGAAAAAACGTTGCCCGAAAGAAGCGCGGACTGGCCGGACCGGGCCCCGCCTTCCACTTCAATGAGGGTCCGAGTGGTCATGGCGACATGTCCCACGTAGAACCGCACGGCATAGTTGCCGCTGGGAATGTTGTAGCGGAAGTTGGCCTGAGCCGTGCCTCGGCCGGTGACACCATCGCGGTACAGGTTGATGGTGGAAACCGAATAGCCGGTCGACTGGAGGCTCTGACTAACCGCCGGGTTGACGGTGAACCCATAACCCAGCCCGGATGTTGAGTACATCGTGGTCGAGGGGACATGAGTGAATCCCGGAGTGGTGAAGTTCGAGCTGCCGCCGAAGTCGACGCGGGCCAGTGCTGGTCCCGTTCCGCCCAGTGCGGAGGCATTGACGATCCCGGCGTTGGCCGGTGCTGTGGGTGTGTTTGGCGACATGTACTCGATGGCATTGCCGACGCCGATGGGCCCTGTGGAGGCCAGTGTAATGTTCTTCGCTGACAGATTGACGACCGCGTTGCCGGCATCGTTGTTGTCGGTCATGGCTCCGCCACCATTGGCGGTGATTGTCAGAGTGCTGCTGTCGGCGGTCAGTTTTCCGAGTGCCACAGTGCCGCCGGCATTGACAGTGATGCTGAGCGCATTCGTTGCGGTGCTGGTGGTGACAACAGGAGCACTGGCAGCCTGCGTGAAGCCTCCTGCCCCCGCTGTGAATGAGATGATTGCCGGTGCCGTGATGCCCGTGCCGCTGGCAAGGTTGATGGTGCCCGCCGCAATGCTGACGTTGCCGTTAACAGTGAGCGGCGCGGTGGCGATCTGCACATTGCTGGTGGTGAGATTCAGGTTTCCTGAAATGCCGGCCGAGGCCGTTCCATTCAGCGTGGTGGTGCCGGTTCCTGCCGTCTGTGTCAGATCTCCGAGCAGTCGAACCGTGCCCGAGAATGTGACATTGGCTGCCGACGCGATGGTCAGCGAGACCGGGGCGGCTGCGCCGCCAACGGTGCCGAGAGTCACATTGCCGGCTGCGGCAGTGATTGTTGCCGAGAAGGCTCCGTTAAGACTGCTGGCGTTCAGCGTGCCACCGGCCGTGCTGAAGGATGACGTGCTGCCGAGCAACAGGGCGATAAAGGTCAGGTTGTCCGCGGAGGTTGTGAGATTGGCTGCCACCGTGGTGGTGGCCGATGCCGTTGAAGTGAGTCCTCCGTCAAATGTGAAGGCGTCACCGCCATTCCCCAGAACGACTCCGCCGGTATTGGCGAAGGTCACCGCACCGGTGATGGTGTTGCTGCTGCCGGTCATCGTGGCTCGGTAATTGCCGCCGCCGAAGGTGAGCGTGCCCAGAGTGACGTCGCCGCTGAATGTGACATTCCCGGTAGAAGTACCAGTCTGTACGGCCAGTGTCCCGGCACCAGTGACATTTCCATTGACGGTGATGGTTCCGGAAGTGGCGGGAATGGACAGAGAGTTGGCACCGACATTGATCGAAGCCAGCAGAACATTTCCTGTGCCCGTGCTGATGCTGCTGATTCCGGCGACCGTGAGTGCTGCAAATGTGGCATCATCGTTGGACGTGAGGAATGTGCCGTTGAGAGTGGTGGGAGATGTTGTGTTGGTGAACCCGCCGTCGAATGTGAGTGAGTCACCGCCATCTCCCAGTGTGACCGTTCCGTTGCAGAGAATGTTGACCGGATTTGTGACCACCGTAGACGTTCCCAGCAGTGACAGGCTGGAGAGGTAGCTGCTGGTCGTAAACGTGGCGGTCGACAGATTGTTGTTGAAGCTGACAGCGCCCGTGATGGTGCCCAGTTCCACAGTGGTCATGCTGACGGCACCGGAGAAGGTGGCGGAACCGGCATAAGCGACGGTCAGCTTGCCGGTTCCTGTCATGCTGCTGGCGGTGAAGGCGGCAGCGGCGTTTGTTCCGGCAGCGATCCGTAGGTCAAAGGTGCCGGCAGTGACCGCAGCGAGGCTGATGGTGCTGGCAGCGGTTGTTCCGGAGATAATGGACGAACTGGCGTTCAGAGTGACTGCGGCCAAAGCGACGCGGACGTTGCTGGTGGAAATCTGGCCGGCCAGCGTGATGGGTGACTGAGCGACAGCTCGCAGTCCGCCGTTGAAGTTCAGTTGATCTGCCGCGTTGTTGCCGAGTGCCAGTGACCCGGTGTTGAGCAGAACAGTGTCGGTGGTAACGTTGAAGGAGGAGCTGCGAATGTCGAGATTGTACGCCTGAACGGTCGTGGCAAGGGTGGTCAGTCGAACCATGTGACCATCGGCGAACCCGATCGTCTGGTTATCGGCAGTGTCTGTAATCGTCAGAGTGGTGGCGAACAGGTCGTTGTTGAAGAGGACCCCTGCCTGGGTCTGAGTGATGGCAATCGGTCCGCTTCCGGACAGTCCCAGTGCTCCAAGCGTGACGGTATCGCCGGCATCCCGGATGGTGAGTCCGCCGGTTAGTTGTGACATGGCGTTGAGCGAAATGGAGCCTCCGGCCGTCGCGCCGGTGTCGAGCGTCAATGCGCTGGTACCGAGGACAGAGCCGATGGAGATATCGGCGGCAGCACCGCCTGCACCGGTATCGAATTCGGAGTCTGCCAGCAGTGTGACGGCGCTGATGGTGATGGGATTGTTATTGGTGAGCATGCGACCGGCGAAACTGAAGAGCGGGACGGCTGCGGCATTGAAGCCTGGGTTGAATGTGGCGACGTCGTCGGCTGCGTCGCCAAACTGGACTCGGGTGTTGAGCAGCGTGGTGGCGGTTTCCACGGTGACATCTTCAAGGAACGTTATTGTGGTGTCATCGGCGAAAGTGGTCAGCGTGCCGAGAGTGACGTTTCCGGTCACATGGTAGGACATGGTACCTTCGCTGCCCTCACCGAACCGCATCTCGGCTCCTGAACCGTTGATGGCTCCATTGATCCAGACGGTGCCTCCGCCGACCGTGACGATGGAGGCCGTGTTGACGACATTGACGTCGCGGATCTGGATTCTCTGATAGGTTCGGAGTATCCCGGTGACGGTTGTGGTGGTGGTGGCGACGGTCAGTCGTTCACGGATGAGCGTGGTGTCGGTGGCGTCGTCCCCAAAGCGGACTCCCCCGGTATTATAGAAGACGGGGTGTTCTGCGTTGCCGTACTTGTAGTATGGGCGAATGCCGATTTCGGATGTTGTTCCAAGGAAGCTGACGCTGTAGTTTTGCGGGTAAGTGTCGATCCAGTCGACGAACAGATTTCCATTGAATGTGACACTGCCGGCAGCACCGGTGTTGTCCTGCAGGACGAGGGTCGCGACCTGTGTCATAGGTGCCGAGGCAGTGGTGGCAATGGTGCCCGTGCCGGACCTGAGGACAAAGTTGTTCCAGTCGCCGTCGATGGCCCCCTGCAGTGTGATATTGCCATTGGCAGCTTTGGTATTGATGATGAAGTCGTTGTCAGCGGATTCTCCGGGTGAGCTGAAGAGCATGGAGGACTGGATAGTGACATCAGCGTTGGCCGTGTTGGTGGTGATAAAGTCGCGCTGCTGCGGTGTCAGGTTTGGTCCGGTGTAGCTGGCTTCATAGACGATGATGGAGGGTGCGACTGTACGATTTGCGTTGAGAGTGACATCGTTTGATGAGACGATTCGCCCGGGATCGAGCATGGTGATGATGCCGGTGGTGTCTGACGCGGTGCCGGCGGTGGCCTGCAGGCGAACGATTCCGGGCGCGGAAGCCGGAACGGAGGCGTCAACGATGGTGGTGATCAGGGCATTGACGA
>VFQS010001331.1_pt1 | contig 22992 bp, 16 predicted proteins | sample 3512361 | NCBI WGS metagenome assembly VFQS01 (sample SAMN10412375, study PRJNA504923) | tailings metagenome | isolation source: Relicate 1 Philex TSF3 active mining | place: Philippines
GTGCTGTATTGGAGAGTTTGACCATCAGCAGTAGGATGATTGATAATGGGAATACTTATAACTGTAATGGCATTTGCATCATTCGTGTAAGGAGCCTCTGCCCTCACATAGGGGGTAGGACCTGCTTGCACAGGCTGTAAAGCTCTTCTTTGGGCAAAACTCATTTATTTAGTGCGCTCTTAAAAACCAAGTATCCGTTTCAAATAAAATGGTAGACAACATACCACCAAGCACCCTCCCCATTGTTGTCATCAACTCGGATCCCTCTAAAAATAACGCCTTTGTCAACAACCTCAAGTCTCACAAAGTCATCCAATTGGACAAGGTAAAGGGAACGGACATCACGATTGACGACCCCAAGATCGTAGGATCAACCGCCTACAGCACAATCATAAAGGGAGCGCTCAATATCTACGAGTATAGCTCTCTCGACCAAATAGGAGACACTCTGACCCACCTCAAAGCATGGTATGCCATACTGGAGAATGGGGCCCCTGCAGCCTTTGTCATGTCCAATGAAGTCAACCTTGATGCCGACTTTTTCCAGAAGGTCGATGCAGCCTACAAGGCCTATCCCCTCATGGACGCCTATAGTCAATGGGACCTCTGGCTTCTCAACTACTCTGGAATAACAGATGCACAGCCTGCCCCCGTCTTCGGCAAGGAAATGATCCTGGTCGACGGTTTCAGAGGCACCTATGGATACATCATAACAAGAGGAGCCATTCTCAAGCTCATGCCCCATATCCTTCCCACGCATATGCAACTGGATGCATTCCTTTCAAATGCCGTAGCCCAATATGCCATCAACATCGTATACATCAAGGGAGTGAATGTCCTCCCTCCTGCGGGTGGCAAGTTCTCCATCCCCTTTGTAGAAGGTTTCCAGTCCTCCATGCAAACACCAACAGGAAGAAACTCCATGGTATTCCTCGGACTCCTCGTATTCCTCTTCTTCGCCGTAAGATACACCGCTCTCAAAAAGAGAAAGTAATTCATAATATTTGGTATTATGAATGCTGAATGGATACTTGATATTTACGCCTCATTTCATCTTTTTTTTACAGTTCACCGTAGTAGTAATAGTTGTGTGTTCCTCTGAGTTCTACATCATCGACAAAATTGCAACCATTCACATGATTGTAGTTGGTGCACTCCTGAGTAATGGACTTGTCTCCTTCGACCCACTGGATTAGAGAACCACACTTGGGACACAGGCCATTCACCCACCTCCACATAAACACATACATGTCGAAACCTGGGTTCTCCTCAAACATACTCGCATCCGTTCCATTATACTCATTCTCATTCCTCAGATGGTGAGCAAGACCAGGCTCGGGAAAACTGCTCTTGCACACAGGACGATACACATACCACGAATCATTCAACCTTGTGAATTTGGCGATCTCCTTCACCTTCTTGAACGCCTCAATCTGCTCAATATTAGTAAGATCCTCATCCCAGCACTTGGGAGTAGGAATATCCTTTCTAAGCATAGTATATCCAGCCATAATCTGAATCAAGGCATGAAAAAGCATCAAAAAGTCATTTTTATTGGTTTCTTATATTCACGACCTTTATGATCCTGAAGAAGGCGAGGACATTTGATCTCTTGAAAAAGCCTTTCTTGGATCGCGCATACAGGGTGATCGACTCATTCGTGCTGTATGAGTTCATTATGTAGCTGAACATGTTGTCGTTAATTATGTCATATGCACGCGCATTCATATAGTCGCGCGCCTCATCATGGGTCTTCTTATAGCCCACAGGGATATCTCCCCTCATTATAACATATATACCATCATCCAAAGGTATATATTCCATTGCTTTATTCTAAAATTCTACAATATTTATCAAGAAAACTATCAAATTTATATTAAACAGTCTAAACAGAGACATGTTAGTTTTTAATAAGAATGAGAAGAAGGAACAATGGACCGCGCGAGTTGCCTACAAAGGGGGATGATGCGGAGTATGCGCAGGTGGTGAAGCTTTTGGGCGATGGCCGTGTGGAGGTGAACTGCATGGATGGAAAGACGAGGATGGCGACGATCAGGGGATCGATCTATAAGAAGACGCGTATTGCGCCTGGGGACTGGGTCATCATCGGTCTGAGGCCATTTGATGACAAGAAGGCAGATGTGGTAGTCAAGTATACGGATGACGAGGTCAGACAGCTCCAGTCCATGGGATTGATCAAGAAGCTCGTCGAAGAGGTCGTTAATGAGTTCAAGGACGAGGATATCGACATCGATTCGCTATAAAAACCTTTAAGTTATAAAATGGACCAAATTGAACAAATACAAAGAATCGTTTATGTTCTCTTAGGCGTGAGCAGAAATGAAATTATGACCAGAACTAAGAAGAGCAACGAGATATTTAAGCTATACAGATCTATAATAAGAATAGTAGACACCCTTCCTCTTTCTCCCATTTTAGATGATATATGCAGAGATGCATATAATCTATATCAGTGTGTCAAGTTTAGCGAGGATGATAAGAAAATCCAGTTTGAGGAGAGTCTCCAATATGGAGCTGATCTTTTGACTCAGCAAGAGGTCAATATCTTTGGGTTTAGGCGCCGTCCTATCAAAAAGAAGAGCGTCAAACGCTCAAGAAAGGCCAAGAAGAGCGTCAAACGCTCAAGAAGGACATAAAATAGTATTATCCAATTAACCTATTATTGGATATACAACAAATGGATATCCCAGGATTCACATACATGCCAGATATCATCCCGGACTGTATTATGAAAGAGCTGAATGAGTTCTTTGACTCTTCAGATCAATGGGTCCCAGTATCATCCAGTGCCAACTCAAGGCATGTAATGCAGTTCGGATACCAATACAACTACAAGACCGGAAACACATCTCAAACAACAGACCCTTTCCCTCCTGTCATACAAAAGCTAAGATTCCTCATCAAACAAGCAGGAATCATCCCCGACTATATACCGTTGAACCAGTGCATCATCAACATGTATCTTCCAGGTCAGGGCATAAGCGCCCACATAGACAGCACAGCGTATATGGACCATATCTGCTGTTTTACGGTTGGATCCCCGTCTACCCTTGTGTTTAGCAGGGACGAGGAGACAAAGGAGGTATATCCGATGCCCGGGTCTCTGTATGTAATGAGCGGGGAGAGCAGATACGATTGGAAACATTCAATGCCCTCGAGAAAGAGCGATGTCGTGGATGGAAAAAGGATTCCGAGGGGCACGCGTATATCGATTACATTCAGGAGCGTCTAATTATCCAATTAACCTATTATTGGATATACAACAAATGGACAAGGGCGATACAGGCCTTTTCATCTTTCGCAGAGACCTCAGGGTAGAGGACAACACCTCCCTCATCGAGCTCTCCAAGCACGTAAAGAAGATCATCCCCATCTTCATCTACACAAAGACCCAGGCATCAAACGCAAACAAATACAGGTCCCTCAACAGCCTCCAATTCCTCACCGAGAGCCTCGTTGATCTGGACTCTTCCCTCTCTAAAAAGCTTGCCGTCTTTGAATCCTCCAACGAACTAGCAACCCTGAAAACGCTCATATCGCGTTATAAGGTTTCCCATCTAGGATTTAATATGGATTACACCCCCTATGCCATAAAAAGGGATAAGAAGATCGCAAACATGGCAAAGCGTCTTGGTGTCGAAATCGTATCCCTCGAAGACTACACCATCATCCCCACCACAGAGGTCAGAAACGACAGCTACTTCTCCGTCTTCAACGCCTTCTACAACAGAATGATGAAGGCCAAAATCGAGAAGCCCAAGAAGGCCAGGATATCGTTCATGGGCATCTCTGGCGGAACCTACCTCTCCAAGGCAAAAAAGGCCTATATGAACCACAACAAGGACATCATCGTGCACGGAGGAAGGAGACAGGGCCTCAAAAAGCTCTCCAATCTGGGCAAGTTCAGGAATTACGCAAAGATAAGGGATTACCCCAAACACGATACCACCCTTCTCAGCGCATACATCAAGTATGGATGCGTGAGCATGAGGGAGGTCTACTGGGCCATGGTCAAGAAGACTGGCAAGAAGAGCGAGCTCGTAAGACAGCTCATATGGCACGATTTCTACGCGAATCTCATGAAGTATCTCCCTCAGAAGAAGACCATAGGAGGAGGCAATTTCAAGGGCAAGAGTATCCGGTGGGCGAGCAGTGCATCGAGACTCAGGGCCTGGGAGGAGGGAAGGACGGGCTTCCCGATGGTGGATGCAGGTATGAGACAGCTGAACACGGTGGGATGGATGCACAATAGGGTCAGACTTATAGTGAGCAATTTCCTGAGTATGGTGTTGCATATAGACTGGAGAAAGGGAGAGAGGTATTTTGCTACCAAGCTGGTTGATTATGATGTGAGCAGTAACAATGGCAACTGGCAGTGGTCCACAGGCGTGGGCACAGACAGAACCGGCTACCTGAGGATATACAACCCCTTTAGCCAGAGCGAGAAACTCGACAAGGACTGCGAATATATCAAGAAATGGATCCCCGAGCTCAAAGACGTGGACAAAAAGGACATCCATAAATGGGAGAGCGTGTGCGATGAAATCAGAAAGGAGGGCATCAAATACCCGTGCCCTATAGTAGACATAGGGGAAGCAATGAAGAAAGCAAAGAGGATGTATAAGTGAGTTTCCAATACAATTGATATTGGAAGATAAAATAATGAAGGAGGTAATAAATGACTGAACCTAGCGTGATGATAACCCATCTTCATGGAGCTTACAATTTTGTAAAGACCGGGGATGATCCTGTTACGGGAAAGGCCATTGGAAATATCGTAGATCCTAGAAAGGTGTCGAAAAGCATCATGGATAAGTTCAATGGAAGGGTGACTATCCTTCAAATAGGAAGACCGCCCTATTTCTCGTCGCCGGGAACAAGCGCCACAATAGTCGGTATGATAAAAGCCCTCGGTCCAGCCTTTGCAAGGGAGCTTGTAAAACTCATTAAATATAGCAAATCACATAACTACCACGAATTCTTTAACTTCCTCGAAAGCATGGAATTCAAATCACAATATATGTATGCTCCATACCTTGTCTATGCTGTAAAGTGCATGGTGTATTTCACCCACCGCATTGCAACGAATTTTCCTGCTGCATTCTCTAACTTTGATAATGATGTGATTTACAGTCTAATGAACATATTCACCAGTAAGGATAGGCCTCCTAATTTTATTATGGGATTTACTCAAGATGAGGCTGTAGTTATTAGTAGCAATCCTCCTACGAATTATAACATAGGTATTGATATTCCAAATCTATACTGGAGCAGTAAAAAATTCGATGATGAAATTCTGGAAGGCTTTGTCGATAACCCTTCTCTGATGCGCATCAACCCTATAACCGAACGCAGTTTTACCATTAATAGGCCTCCAGTATCATCAAGAACAATTGGAAGAACAAGGAAAAACGTCTTGAAATACCATAAGGAATTGTATATAAATACTGACTTCAGTATACAGAGGCCGTTCTTTGTGAATTCGTTTTCAAATATGGAAGTCCCACTTGGTATGTATGCATCGAATGGAACCTCTCTTGATTACAGGCCAGACCTCATACCTTCGGGGCAATACTCTATTACTCTGGAGGATGCGCTATCGGCATATGCGGATGATCTCACATCAAGAGGAGAGAATACCCCCGAAAGCGATATATACATAATCGTAGGATCATGCCAGAATTTTTATGATGTTGTTTCTAATACGCCGGTCGCCACTGCTTCAACCTTGGGACACAGCGAAATTACTTCTTCTCTGTTCGATCCTTACCACGAGGCAAGAACGAGACGAGGAAGGCCCCCTATTAATATCATTTCAACTCTGGGCAGACGCATGAACGTCATAGACAGAGGATCTGCTCGCATCGAGCTCAGCAATAGAGTAGCAGGATCATCCAGACGATCTCCCTACGTGGATATGTCCTATGTAACAACCGACTACGATTCCATCACAGCAAGCCCCAACATTTCCAGAGAAATAGCAAGATCATTCGCCACCTGCTTCAGCTACGCTGGAATAACCGAAAGCACGGCCATCAGCTACTTCTCCGGTTTTAATACAGTCCTCTTCTACAAGAAAAAGGGCGGTAAGATCGTCTTCTTCTTCTCATACAAAGAACAACAGAAGCCTGGAGGAGCAAAACCCACCGCTTATATATACAACGTATGCTCAAATCAGGCTGTTAAAACACCCGGATTCTTCAGAAAGAGCATGCGTCTATGGGTCGAGCTCAATATGCACAAATATGACCAAATCGTCCTTGGAGTAGATATGAAACAGCCCATCGACAGAGCAATCAGACTCATCCGCATCTACGGAACCATCGGATTTACGCCAATGGATATAACCACAAATATAGAGGATGGAGGACCCGAGAGCCCTAGCTCTATTCTCCTCTCTATGGTAATCCCTACACACCTTGATCTCAAGAATATAGCATATCCGGCCAATTCGGAAATCAGGCTTGCGGTAGCATCTTCATTCGTCAATATAATGGAAAAGTTCATCGCAATAGGCTTCAACAGCTTGTATGTTATCGTATACTACTACGGATTCATGATGGCAGGAGTCGCTCCCGTAGAAGACTCAAAAACAGGAGAGTTCTTAGAAAAGCTGGTCAAACTGATGGAGTATTTGTTCTATGTTTTTAATAAGACAGCAGGAACCTACCCTACAGGGTTTACTCTTGTCAAAAACTCGCCATATTTTGATACACGATTTGAGACAGTTCAACAGGTTTCTGTAAACTTCCCCCTCATTATGGAGTCATTAAACTTCTACCAGGATATCCTAAGGACCATTTCCATTCCAGGCCAATACGTAGAAGAAATAGCCACCAAAACACACCTGATAAATACTATTGATCATCTCAATAGGAACAAGCACAACTACTTGGGAGATCTCCAGATATTCGTTAACGACATCAACACTCATTTGATACCTCAGCTTGCATATATGAATCAGCGCATTTACCACGTGTTTAAAAACACCAATTCCGATTTGACATCACTCTAAATAAATGGTTCTTGTAAGCTTCTGTGCTGTAGATTACCTTGGCAAGCGCATAAATGAGCGCAAAAACCCCTCCCATGAGGGATTCGAATATGGCAGGTCAACCAGAGTCCTTGGAGCTACCGACGGTCTTTCGGACGGTGTCCTCTTCCTTCTGTATGTGATTGCCCTGTCCTTCCTGCTCATCGATATCATGATGATCTTCTTTGCTATCAATATAGCCCTCCGGTGCAGTAAGCCCGGCATCCAGAGAGTCGTCCACGTAGGTCTCGCCCTCTTCTTCACCTTCCCCTATCTCCTCTTCTCCCTCTTCTTCAGCCCCTGCGTTGAGAAGCTCTAATTTCAAATCACTTGATTTGAAAAATTAATTACTCTTGCGTAGGCGCCTCTACGGGAGTCTCTGTGGGTGTCTCTATGGGAGCATCAAAAGGCGCGTATTCAGCAGGCGTGGGCGTGGGGTCAACCACGGGCGTGGGCTCTATAACCTCGGGGACGGGAGGAGGAAGGAATTCGGGTTGCATGACAAGAGGCTCCTCGGGAACCTCGGGTATGGGCTGGGGAGGGATATATCCAGGTTCTGTGGGCCATACGGGATTGGCGGGATGAGCGGTATTCAGAGGTATGTCTCTGAGAGCCTGTCTGTAGGCCCTCCACTCCTCCTTCTGTTGCTCTGTAAACTTGAGCTGAGCGTCGGGCAGTTGAGTCCAGTCACAGAGGGCTAGTCTCTTGTTTCTCTCGTCTCTGAGGGCGTTCCACTGGATGGCGCGCTTTCTGGCGAGCTTCTGCTCGTGGACGGCTATGTAGAAAGAGGCGGGCTTTTCTATGGTCTGGGTGGTGATGATGGTCTCTCCGGTCTCCTCGTCTATGTGGGATGTCTGGACGGTCTCGGTTGTGGGGTCTATACGCACGGCGCGGATGCAGTCGTATTCCATACCTTCGGGGACCTGGGCGTGCTCAAACATATTATTGGGAACGAATATGTATCCAAATTGGGTGGGGTTAATAGCGTCTGCTTCGTAGTGAAGATGTTGGGGGTTTTCGATAGTAAGATACATCTTGTTAACAATTACAAAAGTGGGCATGTTTATTATTAACTGAGTTTGAATGTAAACGATGCGTTATTAAGAGTGCCGGAATCATAGTATGCGGGTGTATTCACAATGAGGGAATCGCCAGACTGGAGGGATAGTTTGGAAGGGACGATGGTGGCGCCAATCTTGGGGTTTGAATTGAGAGCGTAGGTTTCCGTGCTGAATATTGTTGTGCTAGAGGGAACTGCATACCAGGTGATTCCGTCTCTGGATGTGGCGAGGGTGTTGGTTCCGCTTCCTCCTGCTATGAATCTGGTTCCATTCCAGCAGACGGATGTGGCTTGGGTGGTGATAATAGGAGATCCTCCTGCGTTCCATGAAACACCATCTGTAGATGTAGCAAATGTGTTTGTTCCGTATCCTGTAGCAACAATGATAGATCCGTTCCATGCAAGACTCCATCCGGATATTGAGAAAATTGTTGTTCCTGTTACTCCCGTCCATGTGATACCATCACTAGAGTATGCTATAGAGTTTGTTCCACCTCCAACAACAACCCATTTGTCACCTACCCAGAGAACTCCTCTTGCAAATGATGTTATGCCTGTTTTTCCTCTTCCAGTCCATGTGATACCATCGGAAGATGTGGCAACGGTGTTTACGGTTCCTTGGCCTGATGCGAGCCACTGAGTTCCATTCCAGCCGATACCGAACCCTGCAGTGTCAAAAAGGGTTGTAGATCCTGTAACTCCTGTCCAGTTGATACCGTCGCTTGAATATGCGAGAGTGTTGGTTCCCTGACCGGTAGCAACCCATCGGGTTCCGTTCCATGCAACCTGACGTCCATTTGTGGAGAAGATAGATGTTCCGAGACCGGTCCATGTTCTTCCGTCGTAGGAGTATGCGATTGTGTTTGTTCCGGCGCCCACGGCAACCCACATGGTTCCATTCCATGCGACACCGAGGCAGTATGTGGTGAAGACAGTCTTTCCGAGACCTGTCCAGCGTATACCGTCGGGGGATATAGCAAGGGTGTGTCTAGTGCCATCACCACCAGCGACGGTGGGCTGTTGGATGTAGACGTTTCCTATATTGGGATTAGACCAGCTCATATACATTCCTTCTGTAGAGAATATGGATGTAGAGCTAGAAACGGCGGTCCATGTGATACCATCAGGTGAAGTAGCAAGGGTATTTGTTCCAGAACCGCTAGCAACCCATCTATTTCCTACCCAAACCACACCTCTTCCACTCGTTGCAAAAACGGTTGATGTATTTGAAACCCAAGTGATACCATCGTATGAATATGCAAATTTATTAGTGCTTCCTCCTACACCAACCCATATGTTTCCATTCCATCCTAGACCATAGCAGTAGGTAAGGATGGATGTTCCTAAGCCTGTCCATGTGATACCATCAAATGAATATGCAAATGCATTGGTTCCGCTACCAGATGCTACGAACTTGTTCTGACCCCATACAACTCTTACACCAAATCCTGAGAATATAGATCCAGATCCAGAAACGGCAGTCCAGTTAATACCATTGCTTGAGTATGCTATTTTGTTTGTTCCGTCTCCAACAGCAACCCATCTATTAAGATCAGGGCTCCATGCTATATCGTGACACCATGTTGAAAATACCGTATTTCCGAGTCCGTTCCAATTTATACCATCATATGAGTATGCAAGGGTATTTGTAGAGCCGTTTCCTCCGGCCACCCACATGGTTCCATTCCAGGCGAATGCACGGCCTTCGGTGCTGAATATAGATTTTCCAAGACCTACCCAGTTGATTCCATCATATGAATATGCAAGGGAATTTGTTAGACCTTCACCGCCGGAGACCCATATCTTTCCGTTATATCTAACTTCTCTTCCCCTTGTCGAGAATATAGAAGTTCCAAGAGCAGTCCAAGAAGTGCCTCCATTGTCAGAGTAAGCAAGAGTGTTTGTTCCCTCACCGCCAGATACAATCCTATTGGGAGGGAAGGTGATTGTATTCTGTTTGGTGTTCTGGTATGCAAATGAAGTTCCATATGTAGAGAATAAAGATGTTCCAAGTCCTGTCCATGTGATACCATTATATGAATATGCTATCGTATTAGTTCCTTCTCCTGTTGCAACAAACATCTTTCCATTCCAAGAAGATCCATAGCACGCTGTTGAGAATATGCTTGTTCCTATACCAGTCCAGTTGATGCCATTATAAGAGTACGCAAGGCTGTTTGTTCCTTGCCCTCCTGCAATCCATAAGGTTCCATTCCATCCCAACATATGACAATATGTCGTGAATGTGGATGCTCCCCTTGCAGTCCATGTAATTCCATCTGTAGATGTGGTCAAAGTATTTGTTCCTTCACCTCCTGCAATCCACAGAAGACCATTCCATGCTACAGAGTAACAATATAATGTCAATATAGATGCTCCCCTTCCAGTCCATGTAATACCGTCTGGAGATGAAGCCAGAGTATTTCCTCCATCTCCACCTGCAACCCATATTTTTCCGTTCCATGCAATACATCTTCCTTGGTTGGAAAATGGCCCTTTTCCTATTCCTGTCCAATTGATGCCATCATACGAATATGCTATTGAATTTGTTGTTCCCGATCCGACAGCAACCCACAAAGTTCCATTCCACGCGACTCCAAAGCATCCAATCGAAAAAATAGAGGTTCCAAGACCGGTCCAAGTGATACCATCATAAGAGTATGCCAGAGTATTGGTTCCTATACCCCCGGCAACCCATATTGTTCCATTCCATGTTGCCATTCGTCCTTCTGTTGTAAATATAGATGTTCCAAGACCTATCCAGCTGATTCCATCTATTGAATATGCAAGTGTATTAGTTCCCTTTCCACATCCTACCCACTTTGCAACAAGTGGTTCCTTTCCAAAGGTATACACCGTCTGATTGTTATTATAATTCGTTAATTGACCCGAACTCTCTGTTGTGGCATCGCTTATCGTCTTTGTATCCACCACATCCGAGCTCAGATTCCTACTCGTCACATTCAGATTATCATATGTATACACCGCCTGTGTTGACGATGCAAGCGTCTTTGCCCTATACGCCACCTCATTCGTGTTCAAATTATACACAAGCTGATTCGTCGCACTCGTGCTTCCTGTCAGTCCAGATATGGTAAGTCCATTGCTCACGCTTAGACTGCTAGTAACAACATCCGTATATGTCCTCGTTGTTCCAACCACATCCACCGTGGCTCCGGGATTGTTCGTGCCTATACCCATGAATCCGCTTGGGTTCATACCCAGGGATACGACACCTGTGGTGCCGACGCCGGACTTGAAATAGTGGGACATGTATCCAGTGGGATTTTCAAAGGGACCAAGGACGGTTCCGTTGGGCTGGGGAGAGACCAGATTGATGGCCGTGTTTATAGAGCTAATTGAGGCCCCACTGCTTACGAGAGGGCCATTGATCAATGTAGCATAACTCATTTATTTCAAATCGCTTTTGATTCGAAATACAGGATATATCATTATGATGACGGTGTCGTCTTGAAGGAGAACCTGGTATCCTCGGTCGTTCCAGAGTCGTAGTATCCAGGAGTATTGATAACAAGAGTCTGTCCTGCAAGGATATTGAGTTTAGAGGGAGGAACGGTGGAACCTATCTTGGAGTTTGTAGCTACATTATAACCTATTGATAATATATTTGAATTAGATGGAACTCCATACCAAGTAATACCGTCTCTGGATGTGGCAAGAGAATTTGTCCCTGATCCTCCTGCTACAAATCTGGATCCATTCCAGCATACACCATGGCCATATGTGGAAAATACAGTTTTTGCTCTGCCAGTCCATGAAACACCATCAGTAGATGTTGCTATGGTATGTGTAGATCCTTCTCCCACAGCTACAACAATAGACCCATTCCATGCTAGATTGATTCCTTGGCCACTAAATATACTTGTAGATCCAGAAACAGCAGTCCATGTTATGCCGTCGGATGAATATGCAATGGTGCTTCCAGGTGCATATCCTCCTGTCATAACCCATTTGTTTCCAATCCATAGAACACCTCTTCCGTATAACGTAAATATAGTTTTTCCTCTTCCAGTCCATGTGATTCCATCAGGTGATGTTGCAATTGTATTCACGCTTCCTTCACCTCCAGCAACCCATAAAGAACCATTCCATCCTATACCCATTCCTCTTACTGAGAAGATGGAAGTGGAGTTTGTGACGGGAGTCCAGTTGATGCCATCCGATGAGTATGCGAGTGTGTTGGTTCCTTGGCCACATGCGACCCACCTGGTTCCATTCCAGGCGACAGCCCAGCAAGTCGTCGAGAATATAGATGTACCGAGACCAGTCCACCTTATACCGTCATATGAATATGCGAGGGTGTTAGTTCCAGTTCCACCCGCAACCCACATGGTTCCATTCCAAGCAATAGCCCATCCATATGTGGAGAATATTCTTTTACCTAGACCAGTCCACCTTATACCATCATTTGATATTGCAAGGGTGTGATTTGTTCCATCACCAACAGCAACAATGGGTTGCTGAATAAGGGGTGTTCCTATATTGGGATTAGACCAACCAGAGCCTCTACCACTGGATGCAAATACAGATGCAACAGGTGTCCATGTAATACCATTAGATGAATATGCAAGTGTGTTAGTTCCAATACCTCCTGCTACGAATCTAGTTCCTGACCATGACACTCCAAGACATCTTGTAGTAAATATAGAACTTCCATTTCCAGTCCAATTAATACCATCATACGAGTATGCTAGTGTATTGGTTCCTTCTCCTCCAGCTACCCACATATTTCCATTCCATGCGAGACCGAAACAGTATATGGAGAATATAGTCTTACCAAGACCTGTCCAGTTAATACCATTGTATGAGTACGCGAGTGTATTTGTTCCAGTTCCTCCTGCAGTTCCTCCTCCTGCGACAAACATGGTTCCATTCCATAGAACTATATTACCTTCTCCTGGCGAGGATAGAGGAGAACTTGATACGGCTGTCCATGTGATACCATCTGTGGAGTAAGCAAGGGTGTTTCCGGAGCTTGTGCTGTTTCCAGCAGCAACCCAGAGAGAAAGAGTTGAACTCCATGTTACACTGTAGCAATAGCTTGTGAAGACTGTTGTAGTGCTTGCAATCCAGTTGATACCATCATAAGAGTATGCAAGCTTATTTGTTCCCGAACCACCACCAGCTACCCACATGGTTCCATTCCAGTCTGCAGATAATCCGAATGAGCTAAATATAGATGTTCCAAGTCCAGTCCATGTAATACCATCATTAGACCATGCAAGGGTATTTGTTCCTGCATCTCCACCAGCAACCCATATTCTTCCATTGTATTTGGCAAAACGACCAGGACTAAAGAGAGAAGTTCCAAGACCAGTCCAAGACACACCTCCATTATCCGAGTAAGCGAGAGAGTTCGTTCCCTCTCCTCCCATAACAATCCTATTGGGAGGAAAGGTGATTGTGTTCTGTCTGTCATTTTGGAATCCCATTCCATGACATGCGCTTGTAAATATGGTCTTTCCTAGGGCATTCCATCTTATTCCATCATACGAATATGCAAGTGTATTTGGACCCAGTGCATCTCCTCCGGCCACAAACATCCTTCCGTTCCATGCTATACTAAATGCATTTGGCGTAAATATAGAATTTCCAAGTCCCACCCATGTCCTTCCATCATATGAATATGCAAGCGTATTTGATGACGTGCTTGTAGTTCCTATGGCCGCAAAGAGTGTTCCATTCCATGCTATACGACCACAATAGTTTGTGAAAACAGATGATCCAAGACCAGTCCACGTTATTCCATCGACAGACCATGCAAGAACATTAGTTCCCGAGCCACCAGCAACCCATATATTTCCATTCCATGCAATTGCAAGACCCAGACTCGTAAATATACCTGATCCTCTTGCAGTCCATGTAATACCATCTGTAGATGTGGCTATGAAATTCGTTCCAACTCCAACTGCAACCCACAGCTTGCCATTCCATGCAGCATTTCTTGCATTTGTTGTGAATATAGTTTTTCCTGATCCTATCCAATTAATGCCATCATACGAGTATGCAAGTGTATTTGCAGTTCCCTCACCGCATGCAACCCACATAGAACCATTCCAGGCAACTCCAAATCCATACGCGGAGAAAATAGATGTTCCAAGTCCTGTCCAGTTGATACCATCATATGAATATGCTATTGTATTGGTTCCTGATCCAACTGCAACCCACATGTAACCATTCCAGGCAACCATTCTTCCATCTGTCGTAAAAACGCTTGCTCCAAGACCTATCCAATTGATGCCATCATATGAATATGCTAGAGTGTTAGTTCCCTGTCCACATGCAACCCACTTTGGCTGATACTCATTCGTTCCAAACGTATACACCGTCGGGTTGATATTGTATGCACTGGCCGAACCCTCTATCTGTAGAGTTGCATCGCTCAGTGTCACATTGGAATTCATAGGGATGGTCAGATTTCTCTGGGTGACCTGCATATTGTCAGTTACATAGTCCACATTGGACGTCGCCGTTGCCGTAGACGATCCCGTCTCATACGTTATCGCTGTCGTTGATGTATTGTAATTAATAACAGGCGTCGAACTCGTCGAAGACGTTATACCCGCTATTGCAAGGCTTCCGCCCGTATTGAGCACTCCTCCCACACGCAGATTGCCCGTTCTCAGGGTCCCGCTCACATCCAAAGGATACTGGGGATCAACGCCCACGCCTATATGTCCAGACGCATTGCCCCTCAGGGTGAGAGAGTCTATCTGGCCCGTCGAGTCCTTCATCATGAAGGAGAATGCACCGGTGGCGCTCTCATAGGGGCCTACGATAGTGCCATTGGGCTGGGTGGTTATGAGCGTAGAAACAGTGGATGTAGAGAGAGTGTTCGCGTTCTTCGTTATAAGGGATCCATTAGTTGATACCGCAAAACTCATGTCTTTATTCATACATGGTTTCCAATGATTTTGAATTGGAAACAACTAGTTCGAAGAATTGAGGGTAAACTTGAAGGATATATCCTCCGATATACCGCTGTCATAATAGGAAGGAGCGTTAAGAGTAAGACGAGATCCCGAGGGTATGACGAGGGCAGATCTTACTATATTTGCACCTATCTTGGAGTTGGAGTTGATACCATAGCCTCCTGTGAATATCGTAGAATTGGATGGAGCTCCATACCAGGTGATTCCGTCTTTTGATGTAGCTAGGGAGTTGGTTCCAGCTCCTCCAGCAACGAATCTAACTCCGTTCCAGCATACAGATACACCATAACTTGTGAATATGGATGAACCTCCAGATGTCCATGTTACTCCATCTGGTGAGGTTGCTATGGTCGCTCCTCCCTCTCCGACTCCCACCAGGATGGATCCATTCCAAGCAAGACCTATACATTGAGTAGTAAATGAAGAAGTTTGTCCAGTCCATGTAATACCATCAGTAGATGTTGCGACTCTGAAGGATGTTCCAGAACCTCCTGCAACCCACTTATTTCCTATCCAAACAATGCATCTGGCGTATGTGTTGAGTTGAGAAGTTCCTCTTCCAGTCCATGTAATTCCATCCGATGATGTTGCATATGAATTGGTTCCCTGGCCTACTGCGACCCACTGTGTTCCGTTCCATGCAACTCCAAGTCCTGTTGTAGAGAAGATAGATGTAGAATTTGTAACAGCAGTCCAGTTGATACCATCTGAAGAGTATGCGAGAGTATTGGTTCCAGCACCGCATGCGACCCACCTGGTTCCATTCCATCCTATGCCTTTGCAGTAACTTGAGAATGTAGATGTTCCTATACCGGTCCATGTGGTTCCATCATAGGAGTATGCGAGAGTATTGGTTCCTTCACCTCCAGCTACCCACATGGTTCCATTCCATGCAACAGCCCATCCGTTTGTGGAGAATATGGTTTTACCGAGACCAGTCCACCTTATACCATCAGCAGATATAGCGAGAGTATGAGCAGTTCCTTGGCCGACAGCGACAGTGGGCTGTTGAATGTAGACGTTTCCTATGTTAGGATTGGACCAGCCCAATCTTATACCTGAATTAGAAAATATTGATGTGGATCCAGAAACTGCAGTCCAAGTAATACCATTAGCAGAATATGCTATTGTATTTGTTCCTGCTCCAATAGCAACCCATCTATTTCCTACCCAGGCCACACCTCTACATTCTCCTGTTATGACGCTTGCTCCGCTTCCAGTCCAATTGATGCCATCATAAGAGTATGCCAGGGTGTTTGTTCCTGCTCCTCCTGCAACAAACATGTTTCCATTCCATGCTATATTGAAACATTGTGAAGTGAAGACAGTCTTTCCAAGACCAATCCAGTTGATTCCATCATAAGAGTATGCTAGTGTATTTGATGTTCCTCCTCCTCCTGCTATCCACATGGTTCCGCTCCACATGGCGTAAGCACCCTCTGTTGAGAATATAGAGCTTCCGAGAGCAGTCCAGTTGATGCCGTCATTAGAGTATGCAAGTGTGTTTGTTCCCACGCCTGTAGCGACCCATCTGGATCCATTTGTGTTTACGGAATAGCAGTATGTGGTGAAGATGCTTTTTCCTGATCCAATCCAGTTAATACCATCGTAGGAATATGCAAGGGTGTTGTTTCCTGTTGATGCAACACCTCCTCCGGCAACCCACATCTGAGTAGTGTAGTTGTATGCAAGACCAAGACCATAAGTGTCAAATATATTGTTAGCCACAACTCCAGTCCAGTTTATTCCATCACTTGAGTATGCGAAACGATTGGTTCCATTTCCAGTTGCGACCCATATCTTTCCGTTGTATTTAACGTCCCAGCAGTTTGTTGTTGTTATTGCGCCAGTTCCAAGACCAGTCCAAGTAATACCACCGTTATCTGAGTAGGCGAGGGTATTTGCAGTTCCGTCTCCTCCTGCTACAATCCTGTTGATTGGGAAGGTGATTGCATTCTGTTTGATGTTTTGGAAACACATGGCCAGAACAGATCCAGCAAATGCTGTTTTTCCGAGACCGGTCCATGTTATTCCATCATATGAGTATGCAAGTGTATTTGTTGATGATCCATCTCCTCCTGCAACCCACATCTTTCCATTCCATCCTATAGTATATCCTTCAGAGAATATAGACGTCCCAAGACCGGTCCATGATATTCCATTATATGAATATGCTATAGAGTTTGTTATCCTTCCTACAGCTACAAACATCGTTCCATTCCATGCAACACCATGTCCATAGTCTCCAAATATACTCGTAGAGCCTGGAACTGCCGTCCATGATATACCATCACTTGAATATGCTATTGAGTTTGTTCCTCCTCCTACTGCTACAAATATATTTCCATTCCATGCTACGGATAGTCCATAGTTTGAGAATATACTTGCGCCTCTTCCAGTCCATGTAATGCCATCTGGAGACGTGGCTATAGTGTTTGCTCCATGTCCAACAGCAACCCATATCTTTCCATTCCATGCAAATCCTCTGGTTCTATCTGTTATTACTGTTCTTCCGGCACCTGTCCAATTAATACCATCGTATGAGTAAGCAAGAGTATCTGTTGCTCCGGTTCCACCTGCAACCCACATATTTCTATTATTATCAATAGCCCATGTCTGTGTAGTAAACATGGTTGCATTTGCACCAGTCCAGGATATGCCATCATATGAATATGCCATTGTCGTAGCAGGTCCTGTAAATCCATATCCTCCGGCTACAAACATATTTCCATTCCATGATATAGCCCTGATTTCTCTATTAAAAGGGCCTGTTCCAAGACCAACCCAATTGATTCCGTCCGTGGAATATGCTAAATTACTAGGACCACTAAATCCTCCAGCAACCCACTTGGGATTATTGGGCTCTGTTCCAAACGTATACGTAAACCCTATATTTGGATAGTCCGTTGTCTGTGCTACCACACTCGTCGAAGGCGTATCATACACCACCGTCTTCTGAAGCATATTTGCAGACATGCTTATGCTCGTGTTCTGAACCAGGTCATTAAACCCTATCGTCTGAGGCCCGCTCGATGTTGTGCTATACGATATCTTTCCCGTTCCTGTATCATACACAAGAGGCACATACGACGTGGACGTTGTGGATGCGACTGTTCCCAGATATCCACTGGCATTGAGGGTTATGGAGCCGGTTACGCTTACGGTGGTTGCTCGGAGGGACCCGCCGATATCGGCTGTGTATTGGGGTGCTCCGGTGCCGAAGCCTATGAATCCGCTTGCATTGGTTGACATGGATATGGATGTTGTTGTTCCTGTGGATCCTTTGAGAGCATAGGAGAGGAAGCCTGTGGGACCCTGGTAGGGACCGACCATGGTGCCGTTGGGCATACCATTGAGGATGGTCGATAGCGACGAAGATGTCACAGATGCTCCCCTGCTCATAAGAGGACCCTGTATATCTGTATCAAAACTCATTCGTTTATTTCTGGAACAAAACTTTACTCCAATATTGAATTAAGGCCTATATTTTAGAAACACATCACCGCCAGGAGGGGGAAAAAGGGGTCCTTTTTTCTAAGACTCCGGACAGGGTAGGCCCCCTCTTGGACATTTTACAAAATTACAAAGTCTAAAATTTTTACTTCTTGCCAAATCAAAAAGATTCTGAAAAATAACGTCTAATATTTTTTTATTAGACAAATAAATGGAGTGTGTTGGATGTGGCAAGTCCTTTTGTGACAAATATTCTCTTAAGAAGCACTGGTCCAGATTTCCAGAGTGCAACCAGGAGACAGAGATTCAAGTGGAGTATACATGCGAAAAATGCGACAAGAAATTCAAGAGCAAGTTCGGTATTGATAATCATATTAACAACACGTGTAAAGCTATGAAACAGACAGAGTTCCAGAAAAAGATAGAAGAGCTAGAGTCTATAATCAAGGCACAGAATGAAAAAATTATGCGTATGAAGGAGAGGTTAAAAGGGAGAGATTCAAAGAGATTTTCATATTCGGAACTCACATCACTGCGTGATATCAACGAGCTGAAAGATGCTGACTATATAAGGTCGAAACTAGAGGAAGCAATACCTCGAGGAGAAATTCCTCCTATAATACCCAAGACCTTTTTGAGGGAAGTAATAGCTCCTATTTTAGCACCATACATAGTAGTTACAGATGGAACAAGGAACACTGTCATGTATAGGGATGGAGATGTGATTGTTCGAAAGGGTGCCCTTGATCCTATCATTATTCCCATAATGGACTTTGTATATACTAGGCTGAATGATATACGTAAAGATATAAAGTTTGAAACAGAGGCGACCAAAGACGATTTTTTTGATATGAATACAAAAATTCACCTTCTAAGTGTGACCATCAAAACTGACATTGAAATGACCTGCAAAATTATCATAAAACACATGTATAAGAAAACCAAAAAACTTGACCCTAAAGACCTCGAGCTATAAATAAATGGATAAGTCCATTGTTTCATCAACCCCTAAAAATAAGCAAAAGAACTTTCAAGACAAGGCGGAATATCTTGAAGATATATCAACCTTGACCTCGGAATATATAGAGTCAAGGTTCAAGACGTATCTATTTGATACTGGAGAGAACCTTCCTATTAGTGGAAATATAATGCCTCTCCTTGCAGTCCTTGAGGCTATCAACCAGCCTTCAGAGGGCAAGAGGTATATTATTTCCCACGGGACCAAGTTCCTTTTCAAACAGGGGACAGAGGTTCTCTCATATAAGAACATAGATCCTATCCTCTTTCCTATAGTGACTTATTCGCCCCATATTATAGCAAATCGTATTAGATATATAACCCTAAAACATGATTTAGGCGAAGCAGAACTTATTATGATTAAAAACAAGGTGGACATGTTGAGATCCATAATCAAGATGATGGGATCCCTTAAATCCAGGCTCTTCAGCACATTTAAATCTAGGCTATCTACGCCATTTGTCCAGTAAATTCCAATATCATTTGTATTGGAATTATAGTTGATTTTTAAGGGTGAATGGCGCGGAGTTCTGCTGTTGTGGTGGCAGCATCGGCGAGGAGGGTGATGTCCCTGAGCCTCTGCTTCTCGGCGACGATGGCCGTGGTGTCTGCGCCGGTCTCCAGAGCACGCTGGAACAGGATATCCTGAGCCTCGAGGAGGGGCTTGCGCTCAGCACGAAGACGCTCCTTGGTGATCTCTCGGGCCTTGGCAATACTCACTGTGATGGTGTTTCCGTCCTGAAGCTCCCAGGCATTGAAAAAGTCGGCATCAGCCTGAGGAAGAACAGAACGATCTACAATCGAAGCACCAGCAGGACAATCCTTGGCAAGAACATCCATGATAGGGATCTCACCCGTGGGGTAGCACACAGCAACACCCCCATTGTTTGCATAAACAATAACTTGAGACATTTATTTCATATTCTTATATTTTTATGCTATTTTTAACGGAAAACAGATATTGTGCAACTGACTGTATCAACAGGATTGTATGCATTAAGAACACCTCCGTTTGATATATTAAATCCAGTAGTGGATCGATTGCTGTAAAGGGCTGTTGCAGGCTGATTGTAGCTAGTTCCCACGAGAGCCACTCCTGTTGTTATTCCATATAGTGCATCAGGCATGGCATTGGAGAATGCTATACTAAAATACTTTACTCCATAAGAAGTAGGTGACGGATCTGCAAGTCTTGTAACTGATGATATGTTGTAAGAAGAGTCTATTGACTGGCCAACACCCACGCTTCCTGTTCCTGTAAATGTTACAAATGCCCTCGAGAATGCACCATTTCTTACTATCTCATTTGTTCCTGTATTATATGCCATACCCACGTAGCTTGTAGATGTTCCGCTGTATACATTTACAGGCGAAACAAAGAATCCGCTAGATCCTGGTGTGAATGCATTTACTGATGCATTGATTGCTATACTGTTCGATGCTTGACCAGTAGGACCCGCATTGTATCCTATAGCCACAGCATACTGGCCCTGTCCCGTGAATCCTGCCTGATATCCTATAGCCACAGATCCCGTTCCCTGGATTGCATTCGCGCTTCTCTGTCCTATGGCAACTGCAAACTGTCCCTGGCCCGTAGATCCAGCCGTAAGACCTATCGCCACGGATCCGGTTCCCTGATTAAACTGTCCAGCTCCGTTTCCAAGAGCGACAGCTCCTGTAAATTGATTTGTGGCTCCCGCATTCTGTCCTATGGTTATGTTGGAGCTTCCCCTTGCCCATGTATTGGTGGAGTTATTCCAATAGGGATAGTCTCCCCAGTATACACCAGTTACTCCAATACTTCCAGTAGGTCCCTGAGGTCCGGTGGGAGAGACGTTCACTCCGGTGACTCCTCCGCCTGCATTGGATGCATAGATCTGGAGCCATCCGTTGGCAAATCCGCTCGCATAGGTCGTTGTAAATACGAATGATGTCACATTCGCATTGCCAGACCACCTATTGCTCACTTGAGCCGTCTGTATGATCGAAGCATTGTATACCGTATACTCGGTATCCTGAACTACGGGCTTGTTGGTGATGCTTCCATTCTGCATCAGCTCAGAGATCGAGTATACATCACTGCTTGAGACGGATACTGTGGATGCGAGGGTCATGAAGGTGTCTGCAAAGTAGTTGGTGGATGCATTATTGGGTCTGACACGGAGGAGATTCTCTCCGACACCGGTGCTTCCAACACCAAGGGTTCCGCTCACAATGATCTTGTAATAGCTGTAGGATCCTACTGTAGCACTGAAGGAGACAGTATCAGAGCACGTGAATCCGCTATCAAAGATAAGAACCTCGCCTGCAGGGGCTCCGGCAGGACCCGTAGGACCAGTAGACATAGGGCCCATGGGTCCTGTGGGACCTGTAGGTCCTGTTCCTCCGGTAGGTCCAGTAGACATAGGGCCCATTGGTCCAGTAGGTCCTGTTCCTCCGGTAGGTCCTGTGCTTCCAGTGGGACCTGCAGGTCCCGTAGGTCCGGTCATTCCAGTGGGACCCGTTGGGCCTGTAGAACCAATGACCGTTGCAGTGCTGTAGCTTATCTGTTTGGATGCGGTATCATACACGAGGAAGTTGGATGTTGCCCCTGTGGGATTGATGGGTGCTATGTAGAGTCCGCTTGATGTTGCATCCAGAGTTGTAGACTGCGCATTCAGGATTATACTGTTTGTTCCCTGGTTGGTTACACCTGCCTGGTTTCCAATAGCAATCGAATACTGGCCCTGTGATGTCTGACCAGATTGATTTCCTATGGCTACAGATCCGGTTCCTTGGGCTATCTGACCAGCACCGTTACCTATGGATACGGCATTGAGATTCTGACCAGTGAAACCGGATTTGGTTCCTATGGCTACGGTGTTGCTTCTCTGGTTTTGGAATCCGGCCTGGAATCCGATGGCGATGGATCCTGTGGCGGAGTTTGTGGCATTGGAGCCGACAGCCTGGTAACCGATAGCGATAGATCCGTCGTTGAGCCTCCATCCAGCGCTGTTTCCGAGGGAGACTGCGTAGGGGCCGAATGCAGCCGAGTTTTCACCTATGGAGATGGATCCGGGGCCTATACCTCCTGTGGTTCCTGCGAATCTACCGATGGCGAGAGAGCCGTCGCCGATGAGGGTTCTTCCGGCTCTCCATCCGATGGCTATGGATCCGGATCCTTGGGTGTCGTAACCGGCCTGGTATCCGATGGCGATTGCACCGGAGCCCTGGAATTGGAGACCACCGGCGCTTTCACCGATGGCGATAGCTCCTGTGGATTGGGCGTTGGAACCGGCGTTTCTTCCGAGGGAGATGGTTTGAGAGCCTACGGTCCAGTCGTTGTTGGTTGTATTCCAGTAGATATAGTCACCGTAGAAGGTTCCAACGGCGGAGATAAGGCCTGTAGGGCCTCTTGCTCCGGTGGGTCCTGTGTATCCGGTAGGACCAGTAGGACCGGTAGAACCATCAACACC
>VFQS010001332.1_pt1 | contig 22989 bp, 19 predicted proteins | sample 3512361 | NCBI WGS metagenome assembly VFQS01 (sample SAMN10412375, study PRJNA504923) | tailings metagenome | isolation source: Relicate 1 Philex TSF3 active mining | place: Philippines
CCGAGCTAACAGCCCCACACACAATAGCCCCCATAGCAGCCCTCATAGCAGCGCAGAACCCAGCAACGACCCCTCTGTTGTCAACCAAAGTTATTTGCCCAACCGCATCATGCTGAAAGCCAATGACTTGGCCATTCAGGGGCGAACTTTGCACAATGTCTCGGTCAATGGATCGCGCGAGGGCGCTCTGTGGCGCGCGCAAATGGAAGCGCGCGAGTTCAGTGGTTATTTAGAATATCGACAGGCCCATGTCCAAAACGCAGGGCGAATTTATGCGCGCCTTGCGCGACTCAGTTTGCCACCTTCGGCAGATCAAGCGGTTGAGTCACTTTTAGAAGACTCGCCGGTGGCCATCCCTGCACTGGACATCGTGGTTGAAGATTTGGAGTTGCGTGGTAAAAAATTAGGGCGCGTTGAAATTGAAGCCCTCAACACCGACCTCACCTCGCCGCGCAGCAACACAAGCCGCGAATGGCGACTCAGCAAACTCAATGTCACCTTGCCTGAGGCCAGCTTCAAAGCCAGTGGCAAATGGATGACATCGCGTGACGGCACGCAACCTGCCATGACCGACATGAACTTTCGACTCGATGTGTCAGATGCCGGTGAATTGCTCAATCGATTGGGCACCAAAGACGCCTTGCGCGGTGGCGGGGGCAAGCTTGAAGGCCAAGTCAGTTGGCAGGGTTCGCCATTGACGCTTCACTACCCAAGCCTAAGTGGTCGCTTCAATGTCAACATTGGCAGAGGCCAGTTTTTACAAGCAGAGCCTGGCGTGGCGAAGCTTTTGGGCGTGTTAAGTTTGCAAGCGTTGCCTCGGCGTTTGTTGCTCGATTTCCGCGACGTTTTCAGCGCAGGCTTTGCATTCGACAGCATTCGAGGTGATGTGCTCATTCAACAAGGCATTGCCAGCACCCGAAACCTGCAAATGAAAGGGGTGAATGCGGTGGTTCAGATGGAGGGCAGTTCTGACATTGCTCGCGAAACACAAAATTTACGTGTCTTGATCTTGCCCGAAGTCGACGCGGGTACGGCGTCTTTGTTGGCTGGGCTGGCACTCAATCCAGCCATTGGTCTGAGTACTTTCTTGGCACAACTGGTCTTGAAACAACCGCTCAGCCGAGTTAACACTCAGGAGTTTGCCATTGACGGTACCTGGAGCGATCCCAAGGTGACCAAAATCACGGCCAACAGCAACACGCCCTAAGAGCCGCTTTTCAACTTGTCATGACTTCATCCAATTCATCACAAGCGGCATGGCTCTCGCCTTTGTGGGTGATCTTCAGATCGGTCACGCGCTCCTTCACCGATCGCCGCGTGTCATTGTGGGTTGCGCTGGTGGGTTTGGTGCTGGCCTTGCTCATCACATTGGTTTGGTTGGCAGGGCGGTATGAAGCCAGTCAATTTCAGGCCGAGCTAGACCGTGACACAGCAGATGCTGTCACCGATATTCGCAACAGTTTTTCACGGCATGTGCTGGTTGTTCAAAGTTTGAATGCCAAGTCGTTGTCGCCTAAATTATGGCAAACAGAAATCAATGGCCTGTTGAGTCAAAACCGAGAGTGGCTGCGCGTCGAACAACGTGACGTTCAAGGTGGCCTTTTAAGTTTCTTGGACTCCCCTTTGCGTGAGCCCATCTTTGACGCCAAGTCGCGCCTTAACGAGCAAGCCGAAATTGTGCAAACGTGCTTGCGTTCAAAGCGGCTTAACGGCCCGGCGTTTTCAAGAAGTTATTTTGTGCCTCAAGTCAACGGCATGGGCCTTGAAGTGATGGAGCTTTGTTTGCCCGTCATGGCGCAAGGCTCAGCTGTTGGCTTTACCTTGTTGACCTACAGTCTCCAAGATATTTTGGCCAGCCAGTTGGGTGCAAGCTATGGGCAGCGCAATGAAGTTTCCTTCATCGAAGCAGATGGTACGCGACTTGCTATTCATGGTTCCTTGCCGCGCGCAAAACGACTGTTCACAGCCACACAATTGTTGGACTTGCCAGGCAATACCTTGATACTGAGAATGGATGGCAGGCGTGCTGCGCCTGATCTGTTTCCGAACATTCTTCCCGCCTTGGTCACGGCCATGTCGATTGCGCTGGTCTCTGTGTTGGTGTTGTTGGTAAAAGATTCTCGCAGGCGTCTCAAAGCTGAGCAGGATTTGGCTGATGCCTTGGCCTTTCGAAAAGCCATGGAGGACTCGCTGGTGACGGGTTTGCGCGCCAGAGATCTGCAAGGGCGCATCACCTATGTCAACCCTGCGTTTTGTCAAATGCTTGGGTTTGAGGCGGAACAGCTTCTTGGCAAATCTGCACCCATGCCCTATTGGCCGCCAGAGATGGTCGGTGAGTACCAGCAACGACAAGCGGTGAGGTTGGCGGGCAATGCGCCACCGCGTGAAGGCTTCGAATCGGTCTTTGTTCGAAAAGATGGCTCTCGCTTTCCAGTTCTTATTTTTGAGGCGCCCTTGATCAATTTGCTTGGCCAACAAACGGGCTGGATGAGCGCTTTTTTGGATATCAGTGAACAGCGCCGAATTGAAGAGTTGTCGCGCGCCAGCCAGGAGCGCCTTCAGGCGACCGCGCGTTTGGCAACTGTTGGCGAAATGGCCTCATTGTTAAGCCATGAGCTCAACCAACCTTTGGCCGCCATCTCAAGCTATGCCAATGGGTCGCTTAACCTCCTACAACAAGCACAAGGCCCCGACAACCACGCCACCCTGCGTGATTTGCAAATGGCATTAGAGCGTATTTCTGAGCAAGCCAACCGTGCAGGCAAGGTCATTAACAGCGTGCACGATTTTGTTCGCAGACGCGATCAAGATCGCGAAGTTGTACCGGTGCGCGCTATTGTTGAAGCCGTCATGCCACTGGTCCAATTGCAAGCTCAAAAGTTGAATGTTCGGGTGATTACGCAGATCGATGAATGCTTATTGCCCGTGCTGTGTGATCGCACCATGGTTGAACAGGTTTTGTTGAATTTGGCACGCAATGGCATGCAAGCCATGGACCATCCCGATTGCAAACAGCGCATCTTAACTTTGAATGTCAAGCGCGCCGCTTCAAGCTTGTCACATGGTTGGATTGAATTTTCGGTAAGCGATGTGGGTTTGGGTATAACGCCCGAAATTGCTGCGCAATTGTTCACGCCTTTTTTCACAACCAAATCTGAAGGCATGGGCTTGGGTTTGAGCCTTTGCCGAACCGTGGTTGAACAACATGGTGGCCATTTAGAGTTCGCTGCCCATGCGCCACAAGGAACCTTGTTCCGATTCACATTGCCAACCGCTTCTGAAGTCTAAGCGCAACTTAAAATTCATCCATGCAGCCAGTACTCAATGCTTGTGTTTACATTGTCGATGACGACGCCATCGTGCGCGATGCCATGGCTTGGTTGTTACGGTCTCGCCATTTAATGAGCCAGTCGTTTGCAAGTGCCGAAGCCTTTGAGCAAATGCTGCGTCTTCAATTCCCCAATACCCAAGCGCCTGTTCCTACAGAGGCGGGTTGTATTTTGTTGGATGTGCGCATGCCCGGTCAAAGCGGTTTAGCCTTGTTTGAAACACTCGTTGGCAATGGTTTGGCACAAACCTGGCCCGTTATTTTTCTCAGTGGTCATGCCGATGTGCCAACCGCCGTTGACAGCGTTAAGCGCGGCGCTTTCGATTTCTGTGAAAAACCTTTTTCTGACAACGCATTGGTTGACCGCGTGGAGCAAGCCTTGGCTTTGTCAAACGAACGCTTGACATTGCGACGCCAAAGCGCCGACTTGGTGTCTCGATTGGCAGAGCTGACAGAGCGCGAGCAAGATGTGATGCGCTTGGTGGTCGAAGGTTTGCCTAACAAACTGATTGCCAGCCAGCTTGACATCAGCGTTCGAACGGTGGAGGTTCATCGCTCGCGCGTGTTTGAAAAAATGGATGTTAGATCTGCAGTGGAGTTGGCCAACCTGTTGCGTGAGATTTCTAAGTGACAAGCATGACCAACGCTTGTCGTCATTGGCCAGATCAAGTGCAATGCGCTAAGCGCTGGGGTCTGTTGCTGGCCTCTGGTCTTTTGGCCTCTTGTGCTTCTTCACCCCCGCCTATGTCGCCAACAACGGCAACGCCACCCGTCGCGCAAGCCATCGCAACGGCGCCAAGCAGTACACCATCACCCGTCACGGTTGTTCGAAACAAAAGCCGTTGGATCATGGCCTCTTGGAACGATTTGCCCGGTTTGTCAACCGACAACCTGAATGAAGCTTGGGTTGCTTGGCTGCAAAGTTGTTCACGGCCTAACCTTGCTTCGAGCACTTTGTGCCAAGGCGTTCGGCGCTTAGAGGGCCAATCTAATGCCGATCAACGTGCTTGGCTTGTGCAAAATTTCATGCCTTATCGCGTTGAAAGTCTCCAAGAAAGCAGTAGCCCTGCCAATGGCTTGCTTACCGCATATTACGAACCCGTCATCGAGGCATCGAGAACATCAAAGCGTGGTTTTGGTGTGCCACTTTATGCGCCGCCATCCAATCTCAAATCTCGGTCCCCCTGGTTCACACGTGAAGAAATTGCCACCTTGCCTGCTGCCCAAAGCGCACTCAAAGGCAAAGAAATCGCTTTCATTGCCGACCCAGTCGATGCCATGATTTTGCACATTCAAGGCTCTGGCAGGCTGTGGTTGACCGAGCCTGATGGCCGTCGCAAACAAATTCGCTTGGCCTTTGCAGGTACCAACGAGCACCCCTATCAAAGCATTGGTCGTTGGTTACTTGATCAAAAGTTGACCAAGGATGCCACCTGGCCGGGGATCAAAACATGGCTGGCCCAAAATCCCAAGCGAGTACAAGAGTTGCTGGCCAAAAACCCGCGTTATGTCTTTTTCAAAGAAGAGGAACTGAGTGGGGCGGCTGCCTTGCTGGGTCCAAAAGGTGCACAAGGTGTGCCCTTAACGCCTGGACGCTCAATTGCTGTCGATCCTGGCAGTATCCCTTACGGCACACCGGTTTGGCTTGTCAGTCAAGGTCCTCAGACACAATTGCAACGTTTGGTCATGGCACAAGATACTGGCAGCGCCATTGTGGGTGCAGTTCGCGCTGATTTTTATGCCGGTTCTGGTGATGCCGCCGGTGAGTTGGCCGGACGTCTCAAACAAGACATGAAAGCATGGGTTTTGCTTCCACGCTAAGCTTTGTCGATCTACACTGCGCCAAATCGCTTTTGAAGGTGAACCATCATGAACGCTCCCTTGCCTGAACACTTGCGCCAAGCTTTGGCCAATGTGACTTTGGATGACAAATACAGCCTCAGCACGGGTCGCGCTTTCATGAGCGGGGTGCAGGCGCTGGTGCGCTTGCCCATGTTGCAACAAGAGCGTGACGCGCTGGCGGGAAAAAAAACAGGCGCGCTTATCAGTGGCTATCGTGGCTCACCTCTGGGCGGCTATGACCAAGCCCTCTGGAAAGCCAAACCTTATTTAGAAAAACACAACATTTTTTTTCAACCCGGTGTTAATGAAGAATTGGCGGCCACTGCTTTGTGGGGCACACAACAACTTGGGTTTGCGCCGCCTGGCAGCAACAAAATGGATGGTGTCTTTGGCATTTGGTACGGCAAAGGCCCCGGTGTAGACCGTTGCTCCGATGTGTTCAAGCATGCCAACATGGCGGGCACCACCCCTTGGGGGGGTGTACTGGCTGTTGCCGGGGATGACCATGTGGCCAAAAGCTCCACTGCCGCGCACCAAAGTGATCACATTTTCAAAGCGTGTGGTTTGCCTGTTTTCTTTCCTGCGTCTGTTCAAGAAGTTTTAGATTTGGGTGTGCACGCCATTGCCCTGAGCCGCTTTTCGGGCGTCTGGTCTGGCATGAAGACCATTCAAGAAATTGTGGAATCGAGTGCCACCGCAGACATTAGCGCGGACCGCGTGAAAATTGTTCTGCCTGATTTTGAAATGCCACCAGGCGGTGTACACATTCGCTGGCCAGACTCAGCGCTTGAGCAAGAAGCTCGCTTGTTTGATTACAAATGGTACGCGGCGCTGGCCTACATTCGTGCCAATCGCTTGAACCACAATGTGGTTGAAGGCCAAAACGATCGTTACGGCATCATCGCCAGCGGCAAAGCCTACAACGACACGCGTCAAGCATTGCTAGATTTAGGACTGGACAATGAAACATGCCAGCGCCTAGGCATTCGTGTTCACAAGGTATCTGTGGTGTGGCCCTTGGAAGCGCAAACCACACGTGAATTTGCACAAGGTCTGAAAGAGATTTTGGTGGTTGAAGAAAAACGCCAAATCATCGAATACCAACTGAAAGAAGAACTCTACAACTGGCCTAATTCCAAGCGCCCTCGCATTGTGGGTAAATTTGACGAGCTCGAAGGCAACGATGCAGGTGGCGAGTGGTCTGTTCCAAACCCTTTGTCACATCGACTTTTAAGGGCCAATGCAGACCTCACGCCCACACTGATTGCCAAAGCACTGGCGCATCGCCTTTTGAAGTTAAATTTGCCATCCGACATTGTGATGCGCATGAATGCGCAACTTCAAATCATTGAAGGCAAAGAACGCGCACAAAACAGCTTGGTTCTCAACCCTGCTGCCGATCGCATGCCTTGGTTTTGCTCTGGCTGTCCTCACAATACCAGTACAAAAGTGCCAGAAGGCTCGCGCGCCATGGCAGGCATTGGTTGTCACTTCATGAGCTTGTGGATGGACCGCAGCACTGTGGGCTTTACCCAAATGGGCGGTGAAGGCACGCCATGGATTGGCCAACAGCATTTCAGCAACGATCAACATGTGTTTGCCAATATTGGAGATGGCACTTATTTTCACAGCGGTATTTTGGCGATTCGTCAAAGCATTGCAGCTGGCGTCAACATCACTTACAAAATTTTATACAACGATGCTGTTGCCATGACAGGTGGCCAGCGCATTGGTGAACGCGCAGAAGGACACTCTGTGGTTCAAATTGCGCAAAGCATGCGGGCAGAAGGTGCTGTGGTGATTAAAGTGGTCACCGATGAACCCGAAAAATACAACGGTGTGGCACTTGCAGAAGGCGTGTTGGTACACCACCGAGATGAGCTGGATGCGATCCAGCGTGAATTGCGTGACATCAAAGGTTGTACGGTCATTATTTATGACCAAACGTGTGCCACTGAAAAACGCCGCCGCCGCAAGCGCGGCACCATGGTCGATCCTGCTGTGCGGGTGATGATCAATGAACTGGTCTGTGAAGGTTGTGGCGATTGTGGTGTGCAATCGAACTGTTTATCGGTAGAGCCCTTAGAAACTGACTTTGGGCGAAAACGCACCATCAACCAAAACACATGCAACAAAGACACCAGCTGCCTTAAAGGTTTTTGTCCTAGCTTTATCAGCGTTGAAGGTGGACAGCTACGCAAAAAATCGAAAGAACAAAAGTTCAGTCCTGCTCAATTGCCCGCTTTGCCTTTGCCTAACTTGCCTGATTTGAGTGCTTCTTTGAACGCCTATGGCATTGTGGTCGCCGGCGTTGGCGGTACAGGTGTGATCACCATTGGTCAGTTGTTGGGCATGGCCGCTCACTTAGATGGTTTGGGCATCGTGACTCAGGATTCAGCTGGCTTGGCACAAAAGGGCGGTGCAACATGGAGTCATGTGTTGTTGGCCAAACACCAAGATCAAATTCAAACAACCCGAGTCAGCATGGCCGCAGCCGATTTAATTTTAGGCTGTGACCCTATTGTGAGCGCTGGCAAAGAAACTTTGTCTCGCATGCGCCAAGGTCGCACGCATGTGGCACTTAACTCTCACAGCACACCCACAGCAGCGTTTGTCAAAGACACACAATGGGTCAATCCTGCTGAAAGCTGTGCCCAAGAAATTGTCACCGCTGTGGGTTTAGAAGGACTTGCAGCATTTGACGCTGACAAGTTGTCATCCCAATTGATGGGTGACACCATTTACATCAATCCAATGATCTTGGGGTATGCCTGGCAAAAGGGTTGGGTTCCTTTGAGTTTAGAAGCTTTGCAGCGTGCAATTGAATTGAACGAAGTTGCAGTGGCCAACAATTTGGCTGCTTTTGAATGGGGTCGTCATGCAGCACAACATTTGAATGCCGTTGAAGCCCTCTTAACGCCATCTCAAGTGATTCAATTTAAAAAACGTGATCGTCTGGAAGATTTGATTGCTCAGCGTTATGACTTTTTAACGGCTTATCAAAACACTGCCTATGCCAAACGCTATGAGAGTTTTGTCAATAGCGTTAAACAAAAAGAGCAGGCATTCGGCAAAACATTGCTGACCGAATCTGTAGCAAAGAACTTGTTTAAATTGATGGCTTACAAAGATGAGTACGAAGTAGCCCGCTTGCATACCGATAAACAGTTCTTAGAACGCGTCAAAACCCAGTTTGAAGGCGATTTCAAGGTGTATTACCACCTAGCCCCACCTTTGCTTGCAAAACGCAACGAGAAAGGGCATTTGATCAAACAAAAAATGAGCCCTTCTGTGCTATTGGCCTTTAAAGTGTTGAGCCGTCTTAAATTTTTGCGTGGCACCGCTTTGGATTTCTTTGGAAAGACGGAAGAAAGACAAACTGAACGTGCGCTGATTCAAGAGTACATGGATTCAGTGACAGAAATATTGGCTTCTTTGAACATCGAAAATCACTCAATAGCGGTGCAGCTGGCCAATGTGCCTGACCAAATTAAAGGTTTTGGCCATGTGAAAGAGAGAAATCTAAAAGCAGCCATGGTTCAGTGGCAAAACTACTTGGATACATTCAGAAAGACAATTTAATTTGAATGAGAGGTTTTTCTTTGTATTCTTTTTTTATATAGATTAATACATAGTAGTAGTAGATAAAGAGGGGCTTGTCTTGTGGACAAGTCCCTTTTTTCTTTACAGATCAACACATTGAGCAATGTTGAAGGGTGTGCATGAGGCTGCAACCGAGTTGTCGTAAAAGTATGAACAAGTTTAGAAAAAATAATTTTCTGTGGATAACTGGGTGCTTATCCAAAAATTGTCCACACCTTTGTGCATTGACAAACTTATTTTTCTAAAAACCATTGAATACCTGACTTAGCAATAAAACCAAACATACCAAAAGCTAAACCGAGAAACAAAACAAAAGTGCCAAACTTACCGGCTTTAGATTGCCATGCCAAATGTGCAACGATGAAAAGCATGTACAGCATGAACGCTGCAATACCAAACGTTAGGCCATATGACGCGATTTGTTCTTCAGTGAGTCCCCAGATCATGAATGCATTTTGCCACGCCGTTCCATTGCGCCGCCTTTCATGAATTTTTGTGAATGCTTGTCAAATTCTTTTTGCTGAGCAGGTGTCAATGCAGCATAAAAGGTTTTGATAGCATCTATGCGCTTAGACATTTCAGCGTGCCTTTCTGATTTTATTTGCATCATTTTGTCAATGCGTTCTGGCGTGGTCAATTGATCAAGGCTTGTTGGCTTGTTGGCACTCATATTTGAGTTTGTGCTGGCGTTCATTCTCTTGTGCGATTGGGTCATAGCAGCGTTGAATGCAAGCCAAGCGCTTTCCTGCGAAGATTGAATTTGCAAGGACGCCTTCAGTGTCTCCAGGTGTTTTTGTCGTTTGGCGTCTTGGATCGATGCTGAGTGCGGTGCCGCATGAGAGTCCATGTGAGTTGCGTGAGGGCCATGCACATGGTGCTGTGTGGCTTGCGCCGGCACATCGGAGGCCTGTGCAAAACCACTTAAATGAACGGCACTGCCGAGTAATGCAATCACTGCAAAATTGAGGGTACGAGAAACGATCATGAGAACTCCTTTGAATAAAAGACCTCTGATGCACAAGTTCAAGGATTGAAACTGAAAACAATGAACTGGATCAGCGGGCTGTTAGCAGTTTGACCAACGCATGTGTCGCTTCTTTGCAGAAATTGTTAGGAATTGTAAAGACCCGCTCTAAAGTCATCAACGGCTTGAATCAGTTCGTCACGCGTGTTCATGACAAACGGACCATATTGGGCAATGGGCTCATTCAAGGGCTGCCCAGCAATCAACAATACTTTGCTGCCGGCAGAGGCTTTCAGTTCAACGCCATGACCTTCGTTGTGCAAGATGGCCATTCTGTGCAGTGTCACGGGCGTCTCTTGCACCTTGCTGATGACATTGACAGTACCGCGGTACACAAACAAAAATGCATTGTGCTGTTTTGGCAAAGTTTGTTGAAAAACACCTTCATTCTCAAAATGAATGTCCAAATACAAGACATCGGTTGGAAAGGCTTCTACAGGTCTTTGAACCGCACCCGGCACACCATGTGATTGGCCTGCAATGACCCTGACTTTCACACCCTTTTGTGGATAAAACTCTGGAATTTCTTCACTTTGCAAGTCTTGATAGCCTGGCGAGCACATTTTGTCTTTGGACGGCAAATTAAGCCAAAGCTGAAATCCTTCCATCACACCATCTTCTTGTTCCGGCATTTCACTGTGCACCACCCCTCGGCCTGCAGTCATCCATTGAACACCACCGTTTTGCAACAAGCCTTCATTTCCAGCACTGTCTTTGTGGCGCATGCGACCAGCGATCATGTAAGTGACAGTTTCAAAGCCTCGGTGTGGATGATCGGGAAATCCGCCGCCATAGTCTTTGGGGTCATTACTGCCAAAGTTATCGAGCATCAAAAATGGATCAAGCCGTCTTTGATGCACTTGCGTGAGGACACGCGTGAGTTTGACGCCGTCTCCGTCGCGCGTAGCGTGACCTTGAACTTGTTGTTCTACGCGGCGACCTTCAAATGTGTTTTCAGACGAATTCATAAAGCAAAAAGAAGCCTTTGTTTGTGATCAAGGTGTTGCTGTCAATGTTGGATAGTCGGTGTAGCCAATTTCTTTACCACCATAGAACGTTGTACGGTCGGGCAAGTTATAAGGACCGTTTTGTTTCAAGCGTGCACCCAAATCTGGATTGGCAATGAAAGATTTTCCAAACGCAATCAGGTCTGCACCATTTTGCAAAGCGTGATCTGCCAAATCACGTCCATAGCCGTTGTTGAGCATCCATGCGCCTTTGCCACCAGCTTGTTGATATGTCGCTTTCAATGCTTCATAGTCGAAAGCCCGATCACCTTGTTGATAATCTCTGGCAGCACCTGTAGAGCCTTCAATGACGTGCACATAAGCCAAGGAAAGTGAGCCTAAAAACTGGGCGACATGCTCAAACAAAGCTTGTGGCGCGGAATCACTGGCGTCGTTGGCTGGTGTGACAGGCGAGATGCGAATGCCACACCGGCCAGCACCTATTTCTTCGCACACGGCGTTCATGACTTCTTTCAGTAAGCGCGCACGATTTTCAATGCTGCCGCCATAGATATCGCTGCGGTGGTTGCTGTCGGCGCGCAAAAACTGATCAATCAAATAGCCATTGGCCGCATGCACTTCAATGCCGTCAAACCCTGCTTCCATGGCATTGCGAGCGGCTTTGCGGTAATCGGCCACAATGCCGGGAATTTCTTCCAGCAAAAGTGCGCGTGGCGGAGAGGTTGCGACAAAGCTGGGAACGCCGTTTTCAATCAAAACAGTTTTCGACTTAGCAACGATGGCAGAGGGCGCAACAGGAGCTTGGCCGCCGGGTTGCAAACTGGTGTGAGAAATGCGGCCAACATGCCAGAGTTGCATCACAATTTTGGCGCCCTTTGCATGAACGCCTTGCGTGATGGGTTGCCATGCATTCACCTGTTCCGTCGACCAAATACCGGGCACATCTGAATAGCCCTGGCCTTGGTGACTGATGGCGGTCGCTTCAGTGATGATGAGTCCTGCGCCTGTTGCGGGGTTGGCGCGTTGCGCATAGTATTCAGCCATGAGGGCATTGGGCAAAGCGTTGGGTGCACGGTTGCGTGTCAATGGCGCCATCACAATGCGCGAGGCCAATTGAAGGGCGCCTGCTTGGCAAGGTTCGAATAAATTTTTCATGTCGCAAAGTATCAGGTTAGGGACGTCGTTGTGGTTGGCGGTGAGTGTGTCAATGGCGGCAGCGGTGTCTTTGGGAATGACACGTTTTGCCTATGCGCTCTTATTGCCGCCCATGCGAGACGATTTGTCGTGGACCTACACCTTAGCAGGTGCCATGAACACTTTCAATGCATTGGGCTATTTGCTTGGCGCCTTGCTGACACCTTGGGCGCTTAGGCGGTGGGGTGCTGTTCGTGTTTTGATGGCAGGCTCAATGTTGGCATCCGTCCTGATGGCCTTGACTGGATTTTTTACCGAGGCTTTGTATCTGTTGGCCCAACGATTTTTGGCAGGTGCTGCCAGTGCGTCCGTGTTTGTGTCTGGAGGCCTGCTGGCTGCTAGGCTGGGCGCTCACACACCGTCGCAATCTGGCTTGCTGTTAGGCATTTATTACGGCGGCACGGGTTGGGGCATTGTGATCTCTGCTTTGTGTGTTCCCTCCGCGATGGCCTGGGCGGCAGCGGATCAATCGCCACATACTTGGGCCTGGGCTTGGTGGAGTTTGGCATGTGTCTGTGCACTCATCAGCGCTATTCTTTGGACAATTCGATCGCATTTGAATCGTTGGATGCCAGAAGTGCTTCCTGAAGAAGCCTCCGCGGCCGCCCAGCCAAGCCCCCACATGGCGCAACTCGCGTGGCGTGTTTGGGCACCAGGTTTGTTGGGCTATGGCCTTTTTGGCGTGGGCTACATTGGTTACATGACTTTTGTGGTGGCTGTGCTGCGTGAACAGGGTGCGTCTGCCGCCAATGTCACGTTCTTTTACGCTGCCCTCGGTTTGGCGGTGGTGGCGTCTTCTAGAATTTGGGCGGGGCTGCTGAACCACTTTAAAGGGGGCCAAGCCTTGGCCATCTTGAATGCCTTCTTGAGTGTGGCAACCGTTATTCCGGCGTTGACTTCGGCGTGGCCTGCCATGCTGTTCTCAGGCTTTTTGTTTGGGGCTGTATTTTTGTCGGTGGTGGCCTCGACCACCGCCATGGTGAAACACAATTTACCAGCCTCGCATTGGGCTACGGGTATCAGTGCCTTTACGGTTGTTTTTGCGCTCGGACAAATTGCAGGTCCCACCGTGGTGGGCTGGATTGCGGATGGCCCAGGCGGTTTGCAGCGAGGCCTGGTTTTTTCTGCGGCTGCTTTGTTTCTAGGTGCTTTGGTGGCGTGGCAACAAAAACCGCTTCGCTTTCAAACGTCGTAGCCAGGGTTTTCGCGGTTCAATTTGCGCAGCAAAGAGGGCCAAACAAAAGAGCCACCTAAGCCGCCCGTTTGAACTTTCATGGCATGTGCCACGCCATCCAAAATTTGTGGGTTGACTTCGGTCAAGTGGGCCGGCGTTGTTTGACCCGCCAGGGCGTCGACTTGGATGCGACACGTGTTTTCAAAGGTGTACATCTGCAGAAACGCATCTTCAATGGATTTGCCCACGGTTAAAAGACCATGGTTGCGGAGCATCAAATAGTTGGCCTTGCCTAAATCGGTTTTCAATCTAGCCTTTTCATCGTCCCGAATGGCCACACCTTCGTAGTCGTGATACGCCAAAGACGCCAGAACAAAGGTGCTTTGCTGACTAATGGGCAACACACCATGCTTTTGCGCACTGACGGCGACCCCAGCGCGCGTGTGCGTGTGCAACACGCACGCGGCATCTTGACGTGCTTCATGCACAGCACTGTGAATCACAAAACCCGCAGGGTTGACAGGATATGGGTTGTCATCGTCTAGCTTGTTGCAATGCATGTCCACTTTGACCAAGCTCGATGCGGTTATTTCGTCAAACATCAAGCCGTAGGGGTTGATCAAAAACTGGTGTTCTTCACCCGCGACGGAGGCCGGTAATTTGGCGCTGATGTGTGTAAAGACCAAATCGCTCCAACCGTACAAAGCCACCAAGCGGTAGCAAGCGGCCAAGTCAACACGCAATTGCCACTCGTCAGGTTGGAAGCGGTTGGTGCTGTTGTTGTGTTGTGTCATGGCGTTCCCTTGTGTCGCTTTGTGATTTTTCGTGTGTGAAGCTTAGCGCGAGCGGTGATTGCAACGCAGTCGCGCATGGAACACCTGATGCAGATAAAATCAACGCCCTTGGCCACTGGCCTCCCACGGCGCGGGCAGCGCCGACCTCAATGGCCATGAACGGGTGATTTGATGCTTTATCCACAAGAATTTGATGTGATCGTTGTCGGCGGTGGCCATGCAGGAACCGAAGCCGCGCTGGCATCTGCACGCATGGGTTGCAAAACCCTTTTGTTGTCGCACAACATTGAGACCTTGGGCCAGATGAGTTGCAACCCGTCCATCGGTGGCATTGGCAAAGGTCACTTGGTCAAAGAGGTCGATGCTTTGGGTGGCGCCATGGCGCTTGCCACCGACGAGGGGGGCATTCAGTTTCGAATTTTGAACAGCTCTAAAGGCCCTGCCGTTCGTGCAACGCGTGCACAAGCCGATCGCATTTTGTACAAAGCGGCCATCCGTCAACGCCTGGAAAACCAAGAAAACCTCTGGCTTTTTCAACAAGCGGTAGACGACCTGATGGTGGAGTCAAATGGCACAGAAGACCGTGTAGTGGGCGCTGTGACGCAAGTGGGTGTTCGCTTTCGTTCTAAAACTGTGGTTTTAACGGCGGGTACATTTTTAGACGGCAAGATCCATGTGGGTTTGGAAAACTATGCGGCTGGCCGCGCAGGCGATCCACCGGCGGTCAGTTTGTCGGCGCGTTTGAAAGAGCTCAAGCTGCCTCAAGGGCGCTTGAAAACAGGAACGCCACCACGTCTCGATGGACGCACCATCGACTTTGCACAATGCCAAGAACAACCCGGGGACGGCATGCCGGCGGTTTGAATCCTGAGGCGGGCGTCCCCGTTTTTAGCTTCATGGGCAGGGCAGACATGCATCCTGCGCAGATGCCTTGCTGGGTGACGCATACCAATGAGCGAACCCATGACATCATTCGTTCGGGCTTTGACCGCAGTCCTATGTTCACCGGCAAAATTGAAGGCGTGGGACCGCGCTATTGCCCAAGCGTAGAAGACAAGATCAATCGCTTTGCTGACAAAGACAGTCATCAAATTTTCTTGGAGCCCGAGGGCTTGACCACCCACGAGTTCTATCCCAATGGTATTTCTACCAGTTTGCCTTTTGACATTCAATACGCCCTGGTGCGTTCGATGAAGGGCTTGGAGAACGCGCACATTCTCCGCCCAGGTTACGCCATTGAATACGACTACTTTGATCCGCGCTCGTTGAAGAGCAGTTTTGAAACGCGCCAAATTGGCGGCTTGTTCTTTGCTGGCCAAATTAACGGTACCACCGGTTATGAAGAGGCTGCGGCGCAAGGATTGTTTGCTGGTATCAACGCGGCGCTTCAGTGCCGCAGTCTTTTGGGTCAAGCCAATGACATGGGCGGTGCTTGGTTGCCAACGCGAGACCAAGCTTATTTGGGTGTGTTGGTCGATGACTTGATTACCAAGGGAGTAACCGAACCCTATCGCATGTTTACCAGCAGGGCAGAATTCCGTCTGCAACTGCGCGAAGACAATGCCGACATGCGGCTTACCGAGGTGGGCCGGCAGATGGGCCTGGTTGACGACGCGCGGTGGGCTTCTTTTTGTACCAAGCGTGAAGCTGTTTCACGTGAAACAGAGCGCTTGAAGTCGACGTGGGTTAACCCCAGGAATTTGCTGGCATCAGAGTCAGAGCGAGTATTGGGCAAAGCTATTGAGCACGAGCACAACCTGCTGGATTTGTTGCGCCGCCCCAACGTGACCTACTCACAACTCATGAGCTTGGATGGCGGCCGATTTGAGGCCAACGCTGTTTCACGTGAAACATTGGGGGATGTTGCGCCAGCGGTGATCGAGCAAGTTGAGATCGCGGCCAAATACTCGGGTTACATTGACAGACAAAAGGTGGAGGTTGAGCGCGCTGCTTACTATGAAAACTTGAAGTTGCCAGCCAAGCTGGACTACTTGCAGGTTTCTTCACTGTCCATGGAGGCTCGACAAAAGTTGGCCAAGCATCGGCCTGAAACCTTGGGTATGGCGTCTCGAATTTCAGGAATTACACCGGCAACCATTTCATTGTTGTTGATTCACTTGAAGAGGGGTGGTTTCAAGGAGTTCATGGCCATCAAACCAGAGTTGCTTGAGGGTGCTGAGGGCGCGCTTTCGTGATGGGCGCATCATCGGAAAATCGCAACGACTTGTTGGCAGGTTTGGCGGCTGGCATTGAGGTCTTGGGCCTAAATTTGAGCGAGGCTCAACAGCAAAACCTCATGGCATATTTGGACCTTATCCAAAAGTGGAACAAGGTCTATAACTTAACGGCCCTGCGTGATCCAAAAGAAATGCTGACGCATCACTTGTTGGACAGCTTGTCAGCGGTGGGACCTTTGCAACGTCATCTTCAGGGTGTTTTGTCTTTCGATGAGCAAGCTTGCACATTGTTGGACGTGGGCTCAGGAGGTGGATTGCCTGGTGTGGTTGTGGCCATTTGCTGCCCGAGTGTCAGGGTGACGTGTGTCGATGCTGTGTCTAAAAAGGCTGCGTTTGTTCAACAGGTTGCTGCGAGTTTGAAGTTGCCGAATCTCAAAGGTGTCCATGCCAGGGTCGAGTCTTTGACGGGCCCGTTTGATGTGGTTTGCTCAAGGGCGTTTGCGTCCTTGCCCGACTTTGTCACCTGGTCTTCTGGCGCCTTGGCAGACGCGGGTGTTTGGATGGCCATGAAGGGCAAGTTGCCCGCCGATGAAATGCTTGCATTGCCGTCGTTTGCCCAAGTGTTTCACGTGGAACAACTCCAAGTTCCTGGTTTGGACGCTGAACGCTGCATGATTTGGATGAAAAAATCACCAAGTTCCTCGAGCTAAGCCCTTGGATTTGGATGTCGCCCCATTACACTTGGGACAGATAAGAAAGCCTTTCATGTTTGGAATTTCAGATTACGGCGCCTTTGTGGCCGCCTTTGTCTTGCTTTTATTTTTGCCGGGCCCTGGAAATTTGGCCTTGATCACATCAACCAGCCTGGGAGGGCTGAAGGGTGGCGTTGCATCGGTGTTGGGGCTTCTTTTGGGTGACCAAATTTTGCTATGGATGACCGTTGCTGGTTTGGCGGCTTTGTTGCAAACTTATCCGCATTTGTTCTTGGCCATGCAATGGGTGGGAGCCGCTTACTTGACCTGGCTTGGCGCCAAAATGGTGATGGCCAAGCCTGGGGAAGGGCCCTCAATCAAAATTACACCGGGTAAATACTTCAAAGAAACCATGTTCATTACCTTGCTCAATCCCAAGGCAATCATGTTTTATTTCGCATTTTTCCCGCAATTCATCGACCCCGAAAAGCATCAAGGAATGATTACTTTTTCATTCATGGCGTTCACCATTGCGATCTTGGGTTTAATGTACTGTTTGGGGGTGGTCTACATCACGCACACCATGGCAGAACGCATTCGAGCCAACCCCAAAGTGTCTGGCTTGTTGCAAAAAGTAGCGGGCTTGTTTTTAATTGGTTTTGGCCTTAAGTTGGCCCTCGGTAAATAAACGCATCAACTGAAAATTAAAAGAGTAATCCATGGCAAAAATTTTCTGTGTTGCAAATCAAAAGGGCGGCGTTGGCAAAACAACTTCGGCAGTCAATTTGGCCGCTGGGTTGGCCAAAGTGGGTCAGCGTGTTTTGCTCGTTGATCTAGATCCGCAGGGCAATGCCACCATGGGGTCGGGTGTTGATAAGCGCCAACTAGAACTCAGTGTGTACGATGTTTTGCTGGAGTCGGCCAGCATCAAAGAGGCCGCCATTTTTTCTGAAAAGTGTGCATATCACGTCTTGGGTGCCAACCGCGAATTGGCGGGTGCCGAGGTTGAGTTGGTCGACCTTGAGCACCGCGACCAGCGTCTTAAGCTGGCTTTGGACGTTGTGGATGCAGATTTTGATTTCGTCTTGATTGACTGCCCACCCTCATTGTCGATGTTGACCTTGAATGGTTTGTGCGCAGCCCATGGCGTGATCGTGCCCATGCAGTGTGAGTACTTTGCTTTGGAGGGGCTGACCGATTTGGTCAACACCATCAAACAAGTTCACGCCAATCTCAATCCCGACCTCAAAATCATTGGGCTTCTTCGTGTGATGTTTGACCCTCGCATCACCTTGCAGCAGCAGGTGAGCGAGCAGCTTAAGTCGCACTTTGGCGACAAGGTTTTCAACACGGTCATTCCACGCAATGTGCGTTTGGCAGAAGCGCCAAGTTATGGCTTGCCTGGCGTCGTCTTTGATCCATCGGCCAAAGGCAGTCAAGCATTCGTAGAGTTTGCCAAAGAGCTTGTCGTTCGCATTCCAAGTCTTTAAGGTACGCAAGAACTTAAATGCATCAGCCAACAGTCCTTATTTTGCCAGGCTGGCAAGGAAGTGGGCCCTTACATTGGCAGATGAGGTGGGCTGCCCTTTACAAGGATGTGGTGGTTGAACAGCATGATTGGATGCGGCCCTTGCGAGGCGACTGGCTGTCTCGATTGGACGATGTATTGTCTGATCTAGAAGGCCCGGTTTACTTCGCAGCGCACAGTTTGGGCTGTATTCAAGTGGCTGCGTGGGCTGCTGTTTCTGGCCAGTGTCACAAAGTCAAAGGCGCTTTGTTGGTAGCGCCGGGAGATGTGGAGGCTGCCCAAGTGACAGACCTTTTTCCCAGTTGGCGTCCCATTGAGATGAATCGGTTGCCATTCAAGAGTGTTTTGGTGGGCAGCCAAAACGACCCTTATTGCACCTCAGACCGTGCGCAAGCCTTGGCCCGTGCATGGGGTTCGGATTTTCTGAACCTGGGACTCAAAGGGCATGTCAACGCCGAATCCAATTTAGGCGACTGGCCAGAAGGCCGCGCAATGTTGAACAGCTTGATGAAAGAAAAAGAAGATGGTCACTAAAAAACCAAAAGGCCTTGGACGTGGTCTTGAAGCCCTGTTAGGTCCTAAAGTACAAGATGAGCCTAGCTCACCTCAAGCGGTAGAGGCCGCCGCAAATCGCTTGCCCACCACCTTGCCTTTGAGCGACATGGTGCCTGGCATGTACCAGCCGCGAACGCGCATGGACGAGGGCGCTTTGTATGAATTGGCCGAGTCGATCAAGGCGCAGGGCATCATGCAACCGATCTTGGTGCGCAAGTTAAGCGATGGGCCCAACGCTGGCAAATACGAAATCATTGCGGGAGAAAGACGCTTCCGTGCCTCCCGTTTAGCGGGCCTGAATGAGGTGCCGGTGTTGGTACGGGACGTCCCCAATGAGGCCGCTGCTGCCATGGCCTTGATTGAGAACATCCAGCGTGAAGACCTGAACCCATTGGAAGAGGCTCTTGGTATTCAGCGCTTGATCAAAGAGTTTGGACTCACGCACGAAACTGCAGCGCAAGCTGTTGGACGTTCACGCAGTGCGGCCAGCAACTTGTTGCGCTTGTTGAATTTGGCCGAACCCGTGCAAACCATGTTGATGGCCGGCGACATTGACATGGGCCATGCGCGTGCCTTGTTGGGCCTCGACAAAGCGGCGCAGATCACAGCGGCCAATCAGATCAATGCAAAAAAAATGTCGGTGCGCGAAGCCGAAAGCCTGGTCAAAAAACTCAGTGCAGAATTTTCTTTGGTTCAGCAAAAACCAAAAAAGGAAAAGTCGCGAGACATCAAGCGCGTGGAAGAAGAGCTCTCAGATTTGCTCATGGCGGAAGTGGAAGTGCGCATTAAAAAACGCGTGAAGCGCCATGGCCGCTTTGAAGAAATAGGTGAGTTGTCCATCCAGTTTGGATCTGTGGACGAACTCAATGGCCTCATTGAACGCTTGCGCGGTTAAGTTAGACGTTTTTTAACGGAAAATTTTCCCGGGATTCATGATGTTGTGAGGGTCTAGCGCTTGCTTCAAAGTGCGCATCATGTTGACAGCGCCTTCGCCCGCCTCGGTCACCAAGAAATCCATTTTGTGCAAACCAATGCCATGTTCACCGGTGCAGGTGCCGCCCAAAGCAAGGGCTCGACTGACCAATTTGTGATTCAGTGCCTCTGCAATTTCGCGTTCTTCGGGAATTTCCGGGTCGATCAAATAACCAAAGTGGAAATTGCCGTCACCCACGTGGCCTACCAAAAAATACGGCAGGCCACTGGCGTCGGTTTCGGCGACTGAATCGAGCAAGCAATCGGCCAAGCGGCTGATAGGCACGCAGGTGTCTGTGCTGATGGCGCGGCAACCGGGCCTGCTTTGAAGTGCCGCAAAGTAGGCATTGTGCCGGGCTGTCCAAAGCCGTGTGCGTTCTTCGGGTGTGGTGGCCCATTCAAAAGCATTGCCGCCATTGTCGCTGGCAAGTTCTTGCACGGTTTCGGCCTGTTCTTTAACGCCAGCTGGTGAGCCGTGAAACTCCATCAAGAGCAGCGGCTCTTCGCGCAAGCCCAGCTTGGCATAGGCATTGACCATGCGCACGGTGTTGTGATCAATCAACTCGACGCGCGCAATGGGCACGCCCAATTGGATGGTTTGAATGACGGTTTGCACGGCAGCTTCGATGCTGGGGAACGAGCAGATGGCAGCAGAAATGGCTTCGGGCAAAGGGTACAGTCGCACTGTAACTTCTGTCATGACACCGAGAGTGCCTTCGCTGCCTACAAACAGGCGAGTGAGGTCGTAACCCGCACTGGATTTTTTGGCGCGCGTACCCGTGCGAATGACTTCGCCTGTTGCTGTGACCACTTCCAATGCCAAGACGTTTTCGCGCATGGTGCCGTAACGAACTGCATTGGTGCCACTGGCCCGAGTAGCGCTCATGCCCCCAATGGTGGCATCTGCGCCCGGATCGATTGGGAAGAACAAACCGGTAGATTTGATTTCTTCGTTCAATTGTTTTCGCGTGACACCCGGTTGGACGGTGACTGTTAAATCTTCGGCATTGATGGCCAGCACTTTGTTCATGCGCGTGAGGTCAATGCTGATGCCGCCTTGAACGGCCAACAGGTGCCCCTCTAAAGAAGAGCCTACGCCAAATGGAATGACCGGGACTTGGTATTGGCTGGCCAGCGTGACTGCATCTGCCACATCTTGTGTGGACTCGGCAAAGACTACCGCGGAAGGAGGCGGGACGGGTGCAAATGCAGACTCGTCGCGGCCATGTTGCTCACGAATGACCAGGGCTGTAGAGCAATTGTCGCCAAATCGCGCTTTCAGCGCATCAAGAAATGCCTGTGGTACGGGCCGGGCTTGCACAACAGGCGCCAAGTGGGCTGCGGGAGTGGGTGCATTCATGGTTTCGCTCCAAAAAGAAGAGGCCGTCAGTGATAGATCAGTGACGGATCAGTGAACAGGGCCGACCCGTTGACCTTGGTCAGCATAATGTCGGCAAACTGGGTCAAAATCAGAGTTTACGCTGAGACATGCTTTTTTGCTGTCGTTAAGGCACAGGGGAAACACCATGGGTAACCGACTGACACAAATTGCCACCCGTACCGGAGATGAAGGCACGACAGGCTTGGGCAACAACCAACGCGTGTCTAAAAACAGCTTGCGTGTGCACGCCATGGGCGATGTGGACGAGTTGAACTCACACATTGGACTTTTGCTCTGCGAAAAGATGCCTGATGATGTTCGACATTTGTTGGTCGAGGTGCAACACCAACTGTTCAATTTGGGTGGGGAGTTGTCCATCCCTGGTTTTGAATTGCTCAAAGCCGAGGCCATCTTGGTTTTGGATGCGTCTTTAGAGAACTACAACGCGCAGTTGCCCAAACTGGAAGAATTTATTTTGCCGGCGGGCAATCGCGCTGCAGCGCAGGCCCACATCTGCCGCACGGTGGCCAGGCGGGCAGAGCGTGCCACGGTGGCCCTGGGCAATGAGGAGGCTTTGAACGATGCGCCACGTCAATACTTGAATCGCCTTTCCGATTTGATGTTTGTTTTGTCTCGCATCCTGAACCGCATGGACGGCGGCAGCGATGTTTATTGGCAAAGTGAGCGCATGAAAAAATAAGTTGAGCAATGGCTTGATCTGTCACCTACGCGCAAACATTCGGGCTTTTCAGGGTGACAGCAAGCGATGCGCAAGATAGGCTTGCACCATGAACGCAAGTTATCAAAACGCTCCTTATTTGGCCTCGGCAGCCGACCTGCCCAAAGTGGCACCGCAGGCCCCTTATCCTTATGTGCCCCAAATTCGCCTGTATCAAAACTGGTTGAAACAAAATCGAGGCCTGGTTTTTGATCAGTACAAAGATTTGTGGCAATGGTCTATTTCAGACCTAGACACATTCTGGCAAAGTATTTGGGATTACTTTGCAATGCAATCGCCAACACCGCACACGGCCGTTTTGGCCAAAAACGCCATGCCAGGCGCTGTGTGGTTTCCGGGTGCCAAAGCGAACTATGCGCAACAAGTTTTGCGGCACGTGGGTGCCGCTCACGCCGCAGGTTTTCCTGCACTGATTGCGCAAAACGAAAAAGGCCAGCACCAAGAAATTTCATGGCCAGAGCTCAAGCGACAAGTAGCCTCAATGGCCTTGCATTTGCAAGCGCAGGGCTTGCAACCAGGCGATCGTGTGGCGGCTTACTTGCCCAACATTCCCGAAGCCATCGTGGCTTTTTTGGCCACAGTCAGTGTGGGCGGCGTGTGGAGTATTTGCGCGCCCGACATGGGCACGCTGGCCGTGCTAGATCGCTTTAAACAAATTGAGCCCAAGGTACTGATTGCTTGCGATGGCGTGACCTATGGCGCGAAAGATTACGACCGCATGACCGTGGTGCAGGAGTTGAAAGACGCGTTGCCATCGGTGCAACACGTGATCGTGCACGACAACCTGGGTGTTGCAGACTTGGCCAGCAACGAAGTTGCTGCTGCCACGCGCTTTTCGCAAACGACTTCAAAGCACGGTGCTGAAGTAGACGCGTTTGCACCCATGGATTTGCCCTTCGATCATCCTTTGTGGATTGTCTATTCAAGCGGTACCACGGGCTTGCCCAAGCCCATCGTGCACGGTCACGGCGGCACAGTCATTGTGGCCTTGGCGCTCAAAATTTTGCACAACGATGTG
>VFQS010001333.1_pt1 | contig 22971 bp, 22 predicted proteins | sample 3512361 | NCBI WGS metagenome assembly VFQS01 (sample SAMN10412375, study PRJNA504923) | tailings metagenome | isolation source: Relicate 1 Philex TSF3 active mining | place: Philippines
AAACGGTGTATCGCACTGGTGAGCAGTCATTGGTGATGGATGCGCTGATGGAAGCTGCCAGAAATGGTAAAGAGGTCACCGTTGTGGTTGAACTACTGGCCCGTTTTGACGAACAAACCAATATTGGTTGGGCAGCTAAATTAGAAGCAGTTGGCGCTCATGTGGTTTATGGCGTTGTGGGTCATAAGTGCCACGCTAAGATGCTCTTAGTTGTGCGTAAAGAGACGATTCCTGCAGAAGGCCGCCGTAAAGCCAAGACTGTTTTGAAACGCTATGCCCACTTAGGTACTGGTAACTATCACCCAAGAACCGCACGCTTGTATAGCGACTTTGGTTTGATGACAGCCAATCAAGATATTTGCGAAGACATGCACCACGTGTTCATGCAGTTAACCGGTACAGGTGGTCGCGTGCCTTTGAAACATTTATGGCAATCACCTTTCACGATGCATGAGGAGTTAATTCAGCACATTCGTGCAGAGGCTAGAGCAGCTAAAGCAGGTAGAAAAGCTCGCATCATGGCAAAGATGAATGCCCTACTAGAGCCAACCATCATTTCTGAACTTTATAAAGCCTCACAAGCTGGCGTAAAAATTGATCTTGTAATCCGTGGTGTTTGCGCCTTGCAACCAGGTGTACCAGGCTTATCAGAGAACATCAAAGTACGCTCAATCATCGGTAAGTTCTTAGAACATCATCGTATTTATTACTTCTATGCCGACGGGGAAGAAACGCTTTATCTATCTTCTGCAGACTGGATGGACAGAAACTTGTTTAGACGCGTTGAGGTAGCTTTCCCAGTCTTAGATAGAAAGCTAAAAGCACGTGTCATCAAAGAAGGTTTCCAAATACTTCTTAAAGACAATGCTACTGCTTGGATCATGAATGGCGATGGTAAGTACACTCAGACGAAAACTAGAGCCGGTGCTACGCCTTACATTGGTCAAAAAGAGTTGGCGAATTTACTCTGTCATTAAGGGTTATGGGGCGATTCTCTGCTTAGGAAACACTAAGCAGAATCGACTTCCCACACCTACTGTTGACTCAATTTTCAGCTCACCATGATGGCGGTTGATAACGTGCTTCACAATCGCCATACCTAAACCGGTACCACCGGTTTCTCTTGATCTACTTCGATCAACTCTATAAAAACGCTCCGTCAATCTAGGGATATGCTCTGCCGCAATACCAGGACCAGTATCTGATACGCAAAGCTCAATCTCTTCACCAATCTGCGCCCAAGTTACACAAACTTTGCCACCCTCAGGCGTATAGCGCACAGCGTTTGATACCAAGTTGCCAAATGCTGAATACAACTCCAAGTCATCGCCCAAAATATTTTTATCGCTACTCTGATCAAAACTAATTTGATGCTTGCCTTGAGATAATCCCTCAGCATCCAACTTAAGGCGCGCTAACATATTAGGCATATTTACCACTTGAGAAATTGGTGGCTCTGGATTGCCCTCTAGTTTTGCTAAGGTCAATAAGTCTTCGACCAGGGTTTTCATTCTGCCAGTTTGCACTGACATCATTTCTAAATACCGATCACGCTCTTCTTCATTTAAATCTAGTTCAGAGACTGTTTCTAAAAATCCTGCCAAGACAGTCAGCGGTGTTTTCAGTTCATGAGAAACGTTTGCCACAAAGTCTCGTCGCATGGCATCTGTTTTCTCAATCTGAGAAATATCTTGAGACAAGACCAACTTCTGCTTGTCGCCATAAGGGAAAATTTGGACCTCTAGTGAGAACTGCTCAAAATCACCCATACCAGTAAGCTTGACTGGCTCACGGTAGTTTTGTCGAATAATGTATTGAACAAACGCTGGCTTTCTGAGAATGTGGGTGATGCGTTGCATCGCATCACGTCTGGCATTTAAACCAAAATGTTTCTCAGCAATTGCATTGCACCACTCAATCTGGTCATCTTCATTAAGCATCACCACACCATTGGGTGAAGCCTGAATGGCCTGGATAAAACGTTGGTGCTGCTGCTCAACCTCTAATACCTGATCACGCCAACCTTTAACTAGCTTATGGAGACGGTAATAGACCTCCCCCCAAATACCCATGGCCACAGGCACTTCACCATAGCTAGGCGATAGCAATAATACAGTCAACTTAGTGGCATGCCAGAGCTGATGAATCAACAAAAGTGCTAAACAAATGACCGCCGTCATCCATCCCACGGTGGCTGAAAACGCCTCGCCCATCACCCAAGAAATAACAAGGGTGATGAAAGTGATTACGATAAGCCTGGTGCGCAAGTTAAGCATAAGACGAATCTTACCAAGCCCGAGAGGGCTTGGCTTGAATCAATACTGCAAAATGAATTAATTGACCGGATTTTTGGTCAGACGATAGCCGCTGCCACGCACAGTTTCAATGTGGTTTTGGCAGTTTGTTGGCGCTAAAGAAGCTCTTAAACGCTTAATATGAACGTCCACTGTTCGCTCTTCAACAAACACATGGTCACCCCAAACTTTATCTAATAACTGACCTCTTGAGTGCACGCGCTCAGGATGAGTCATCAAGAAATGTAGCAATCTGAATTCGGTTGGGCCCAAGTCTATGGCAACCTCATTAGTACCATCAACAGCCATCACTCGATGTGCAACAGGATCAATACGCAAACTACCAATTTGCACCACTTCATCAGCCAATTGTGGAGAGCGTCTTCTTAATACTGCCTTGATACGCGCCACCAACTCTTTAGGTGAGAATGGCTTGGTCACATAGTCATCAGCACCCGCCTCAAGACCTGCAATCTTATCCATCTCTTCACTACGCGCTGTTAACAAAATGATAGGAATGTCTTTTGTTCTTTCATTGGCACGCAACTCTTTAGCAAACTGAACGCCCGACTTACCTGGCAACATCCAATCTAAAACGACTAAGTCTGGCAGGACTTCCTTCATGAGCTGAGATGCTTGCTCAGTCTGAAAAGCTCTTACAGGCAAAAAGCCTGCATGAGATAAGTTAACAGCAATCAACTCTGAAATTGACGGCTCATCTTCAACGATCAAGATACTACTTGCCATAAATTAGCTATTCGCCTCTTGTGTGAGTTGCTCGTGAGGCAAATGTCTCACGTCTGTACCCTTAACGATGTAGATAACAAATTCAGCAATGTTCTTGGCATGGTCACCAATGCGCTCAACCGCCTTAGCGATTGACAACATATCCAAACCAACAGAAATTGTTCTTGGATCTTCAGCCATGTAGCTTGTTAACTTACGTACAAACGCTCTGAATTCTTCATCAATCTGCTTGTCTTCGTTCACTACTTCAGCAGCCACCTTGGTATCAAGGCGTGCAAAGCAATCCAAGCTACGACGTAACAATGAAATCGCCATTTGGCCAGACAATCTGATTTCTGCAGTGTTAATGCTGTGAGAGGCGCTGTCTTCCAAAATATGCTTTGTTCTTCTTGCAATGCGATCAGCTTCATCACCTGCACGCTCTAAGTTAGTAATGGCTTTTGAAACAGCCATTACTAAACGCAAGTCTCTAGCAGTTGGTTGGCGACGTGCGATTAATTCTGTACAAGCTGAGTCAATCGTGATCTCAAAGTCATTAACTTCACGCTCGCGGTCCATCACCTGATCTGCTAATTCAGCATCTAACTGGGCAAATGCACGCATTGCCATAGAAACTTGCGACTCTACCAAGCCGCCCATTTCTAATAATTTGCCACATACTGAGTTTAGGTCAGCGTCAAATTGTGAGGATAAGTGTTTATCTGGCATATCTATCTCCTAATTCTTATTGTTACTTAACCGAAACGGCCAGTAATGTAGTCTTCTGTCTCTTTACGTTTTGGCTTAATAAACAATTCGTCTGTCTTACCAAATTCAACCATTTCACCCAAATACATATAGGCTGTGAAATCAGATACACGTGCAGCTTGTTGCATATTGTGTGTCACGATTGCAATCGTATAGTCTTTTTTAAGTTCGTGTACCAATTCCTCTACTTTTGCTGTGGATATTGGATCCAAAGCTGAAGTTGGCTCATCCAACAAAAGAATCGATGGCTTTACCGCTACACCACGAGCAATACACAAACGCTGTTGTTGGCCACCTGATAGTGACAAACCACTTTGATTAAGCTTGTCTTTTACCTCGCCCCACAAAGCAGCTTTAGTTAAAGACCACTCTACACGCTCATCCATCTCAGCGCGAGAGAGTGACTCATATAACTTCACGCCAAATGCAATGTTGTCATAAATAGACATTGGGAATGGTGTTGGCTTTTGGAAAATCATGCCAACTCTAGAACGCAATAGGTTCAAGTCTTGCTTAGGATCTAAGATGTTTTGGCCATAGAAGTTAATTTCACCTTCTGCGCGCTGACCAGGATAAAGGTCATACATGCGATTTAAGGTTCTTAACAATGTCGATTTGCCGCAACCAGATGGACCAATGAAGGCTGTTACGTGTTTTTCAGCAATATCAAGATTGATATTTTTTAAACCCTGAAATGAGCCATAGTAGAAATTAAGATTTCTAATTTCTAGGGCATTCTTTAGAGCTGCCGGTTGGTTTGTATTCATTTCACTCATCATATTTCCTTGAATTGTTTCAGCATCAAATATATTTCTCATTACCTGCTTAACCTTGAACCTTTTCTCTAAAAACCACTCGAGTCAAAATATTTAGACCGAGAACTACGATAGTGATCAACAACGCTGCACCCCATGCCAAATCTACCCAGTTGTCATAAGGACTCATCGCGAATTGGAAAATCACCACTGGCAAGTTAGCCATTGGGGCATTCATGTTGGTAGAGAAGAATTGATTGTTAAGTGCTGTGAATAACAAAGGCGCTGTTTCACCACTCACGCGAGCTAGTGATAACAAGATACCTGTGATGACGCCACTTTGAGCAGCCTTCAGAGTTACCGAGAATGCAACCTTCCATTTAGGAGCACCCAAGGCATAAGCAGCTTCGCGCAAGCTACCAGGCACCAACTGCAACATGTTCTCAGTAGTTCTCACTACCACCGGAATAGCGATCAATGCCAAAGCAATCGTACCGGCCCAGCCAGAGAAGTGTTTTACTTGAGCCACTAATACCGCATAGATAAATAGACCAATCACGATCGATGGCGCTGACAACATGATGTCATTCACAAAACGTGTAATGGATGCAATTTTGCTCTTGGCACCGTATTCAGATAAATAAATACCTGCCATCACACCAATTGGTGTACTGATTAAGGTACAGCTAGCCACAATCAATAAGCTACCAACAATCGCATTAGCCAAGCCACCACCCTCAGAACCTGGCGCCGGTGTGCTCTGCGTGAACATATTTAGATCAATCGCAGAAAAGCCCTTGATAAATAGCACACTAAGAATCCACAACAAGAAAACCATGCCGAGCACCATGGCGCCCATGGATAGTGTTAAACCAATCCAATTGCTACGTTTACGTTTGTTGTAAATATCTTGATTAAAGTTTTTAGTATTCATCATGTTTTCTTACCCTGTCCTGCTTCCATGCGAGCTAACATGATCTTGGCCAATGCCAACACAATAAATGTGATCACGAACAACGCTAGTCCCAAAGCAAATAAAGATGAGTAATGCAAACCTGGTTCAGCCTCACCAAACTCATTGGCCAACGTAGATGCAATAGAGTTACCAGGAGCAAATAAAGAAGCGCTTAGCTTATGAGCATTACCGATCACAAATGTAACCGCCATGGTTTCACCTAAGGCACGACCAAGACCCAACATAATGCCGCCAATCACACCTGTCTTTGTGTATGGCAAGACAATCTTATTGACCACTTCCCAGGTTGTACAACCAATACCGTAGGCAGATTCTTTTAGAACAGGCGGAACAATTTCAAAAACGTCTCTCATCACCGATGCAATAAATGGCAAGATCATCATGGCAAGAATTAAACCCGCACACAAAATACCAATACCATTAAAAGCACCTGAAAATAAGTAACTAAGCACTGGGATTTGGCCAAACGTAGCAGCTAGGGCTGGTTGTATGTATTGCGCAAACAAAGGTGCAAAAATAAACAAACCAAACATACCGTAGATGATTGATGGCACTGCAGCCAACAACTCAACAGCTGTACCCAAAGGACGTCTTAATTGGGTTGGGCATGTTTCTGTTAGAAACACTGCCACACCAAAACTCAAAGGTACTGCGATGATCAGCGCAATAAAAGCAGTTACTACTGTGCCGAACACAGCAATCAAACCACCAAACTGACCATTAATAATGTCCCACTCAACGGTAAAGAAAAATCCTAAACCAAACTCACGTAAAGCAGGCCACGCATTAATAATCAAAGAAATAATGATGCCAATAAGTGCTACTAGCACTAAAAGAGCAAAAAATAGTGTCGACTTGTGAAAAGCAAAATCCTGAAGTTTTTGGATCTTCAGAATCTTTTCTGCTTGGGGTGTCAACATGTCAGAAGACTGACTGGTATTCATATTCATCCTAACGTTTGAACCAAAACCCGCACATGCGGGCTTTGGTCTTACCGATTAAATATTCTTAAATCTATAACTACGATTACTTCGTATTGATCTTTGTCCAAACATTCTTACGAATAAATTCTGTAGTTGCATCAGGCATTGGAACGTAATCTAAATCTACAGCCATTTGCTTACCTTCTTTGAAAGCAAAGTCGAAGAACTTGATCACTTCAGCTGCATTAGCCTTGTTCTCTGGTTGCTTGTACATCAAGATGAATGATGCGCCTGTGATTGGCCATGATTTAGCACCAGGAGCATTGGTAATGAATGTACCCATACCTGGAACTTTTGACCAATCTGTACCTGCAGCAGCTGCAGCAAATGTCTCGTCATCAGGAGCCACAAATTGACCAGCTTGGTTTTTGATTTCCAAGAATGTCATCTTGTTTTTCTTAGCGTATGCGTACTCAACATAACCAATTGAGTTCTTTACACGGCTAACGTTAGCAGCAACACCTTCGTTACCTTTACCGCCGATTGATGAAGCAGCTGGCCATTTAACAGCAGCACCTGCACCAACAGTTTCTTTCCACTTAGGATTTACTTTAGCCAAGTAGTCAGTAAAGATTGCTGTTGTACCAGAACCATCAGCACGGTGTACAACTGTGATGCTTTCGTTAGGCAACTTAACACCTGGGTTCAAAGCAGCAAGCTGCTTGTCGCTCCAGTTCACGATGTAGCCCATGAAGATTTGAGCCAATACATCACCAGTTACTTTGATTTGGCCTGGCTTAACACCGTCCACGTTGATCACAGGCACAACACCACCGATGATTGCTGGGAACTGAACCATGCCATCTTTTTCTAAATCTTCAAATTTAACTGGGTTATCAGAAGCGCCAAAGTCTACTGTTTTAGCTTTGATCTGCTTGATACCACCAGATGAACCGATTGATTGATAGTTCAAACCGTTCTTTGTTTTAGCTTTATATGCCTCAGCCCACTTAGCATAAATTGGGTAAGGGAAAGTAGCGCCAGCGCCTGTAATATCGGCTGCAATAGCTGTTGTAACTGTTGAAAGTGCAATCGCACCTGCAACCAATGATTTTGTGAATAATGATTTCATATATTTTCCTCTTTCTATGACGCACATCGCGACATGAGGGAAGATACCTAGCAATTGTGAAAGTTTTATGACATTCACAATTACAGGATTTAAATTTAATTGATATTAAAAATAGTCAACTAAATCAATTACTTAATTTTGATGGTGGGAAAGCTTAATTACCTAAAAGTAAGCGAATACCCAATGAAAACCATCTGTTTTGTGTGGAATAACTAGACTTAGTGCCAGTTGTAATGTCCGCCTGAAACTTATTGGGCATCAACCAACGTCTAATGCCAGCCTGATAAGAGGGTTTAACGCCATCCTCACCAAAAGTCTCAGCTATTAAATATGTATTGGGTGCCACTTCAAATTCAGAACCCAAACCCCAGGTTCTTTTAAATGAGTGATCTAACTGCTTTTTAGCCCCACCTAAATTAAGGTGAATGAGTTGTTGATCATCATTAAATGACCAAGTGATAGGGATATAGCCGTAAACATCATTATTGCTACGGTTTTCATAGGTTCTGAAATGATGGCTATTACCGACAGCAAAGCCAACTCCCCAACCATTGGGTTTTACCTCACGCAAGATGGTTTTAGCTTGAATCACACGATCGGAAGGAGTTGATCTGTCATCACCCGTGACTTTAGAGCCCCCCGCCGTTAGCTCAAAGAATCCCAATGGGTTACATGCAGGCAAAGCCCAAAACTCATTATGGCGGTCATATACTTTCGCCCAAGACTCTAGCTGACAAGATTGCGGGTCAACAATGCGAGCATCATCTGTCATCATCGGTCTTGCAGCAAAAGACATGCTGCTAATAAATGATGACGCAATCAAGAATAGAAGGCGGGTATTTTTGAGCATCCTGCGAATTTACAACCAAAATGTGACAAATCAGATATTTGCCACAACTTATATTTCTTTGCAGTACCAGCCTTTAGATTGGTTCACCACTTTAACCACCAAGAGCATGACAGGTACTTCAATTAAGACCCCCACCACTGTCGCTAACGCTGCACCCGAGTGAAACCCAAACAGACTGATCGCAGCAGCCACAGCCAACTCAAAGAAGTTAGATGCCCCAATCAAAGCTGATGGACAAGCCACGCTGTGCTTTTCACCAAAGCGGCGATTAAGCCAGTAGGCCAATGAAGAATTAAACAACACCTGAATCAAAATGGGCACAGCTAACAAAGCAATCACCAGCGGTTGGTTGATGATGGCTTCCCCCTGAAACGCAAATAATAGAACCAGGGTTGCCAATAATGCAGCGATAGACCAAGGACCGATTTTCTTCATGGCTTGATCAAATGCATCCTGACCACGAGATAGCAAGGACGCACGCCACCACTGAGAGAGCAACACTGGAATGATGATGTACAAAACTACTGATGTGACCAAGGTGTCCCAAGGCACCACAATCGCTGACATACCCAACAAAAATGCGACCAAAGGTGCAAATGCCACCACCATGATGGCGTCATTCAAGGCCACTTGAGACAAGGTGAACAACGGATCACCATTGGTTAAACGACTCCATACAAATACCATCGCAGTACAAGGCGCAGCAGCCAATAGAATCAAACCCGCAACATAACTATCAATCTGATCTGCAGGCAAATACGGCGCAAATAATTGACGAATAAAGAACCACGCTAAAAATGCCATTGAGAATGGCTTAACTAGCCAATTAATAAATAAAGTAACGCCAATACCGCGAATGTGATCTTTCACTTGATGCATGGCTTTAAAGTCGACCTTTACCAACATCGGAATAATCATCACCCAAATAAGAAGGCCAACAGGCAAATTAACCTGGGCAAACTCTAAACCACCAATCGCCTGAAAAGTTTCAGGCATGAGTTGGCCAGCGATGACGCCAACAATGATGCACAAAAAAACCCAAAGGGTTAAGTAACGCTCAAAAATACTCATGATGTTTTCTTTTATATTGTTTTTGATTTATTTTTTTGTTTTCTTTTATTTTGTGCTTGCTATTTTCTTTAACTCCGCCTGAATGCTCATTGCATCTAATCTTTCCAATGGCAAAGCAGCTAAGATATCTAAGCGCTTTCTGAGTCCAACCATCACTTCTTTGAAGGCTTGACGCTTATCATCATCCGTTCCCTGAACTTGCGATGGGTCTGGGTAGCCCCAATGCGCTGTAGCTGGTTTACCTGGCCAAAATGGGCACTGCTCACCTGCAGCGTTGTCACATACCGTGATGATGAAATCCATCTGCGGTGCATCTGGCAAACCATACTCATCCCAACTTTTTGATCTCAACTTTTCTTCTGGGTAACCCATTTCTTTTGCTAACTCTCTAGCAAATGGATTCACATTTGTACCAGGTGTAGATCCTGCTGAGTAACCCACAAAGCGGCCACTTTGATGTGTTGATGCCAGCGCTTCACCCAATACAGATCTTGCTGAGTTGTGAGTACACAAAAAAAGAATGTTGTATTTTTTCATTTTTAAAATTCACCTTTGAAATTAATTTGATCACTCGCGCATTAACAGCAACCCGATGACTTTTTCTTTATAGAGCCAATGGAGACAGTGGCAGTAGGTACACAGCATGCATTGTTGGAGGCATCCACATTAGACTCGGCATAATTAAAGACAGGGATAGTGTCAAGCGTATGAAATGTTTCCCAAGCAATACCGGATGGATCATTCACCCAATATTTATCTGATTTTGCGTAACAACAAGCTGTGCCTTCTTCTTCAATAAGTTCAGCTTGCAAATTATCCAAACGAGTCTTCATGTCAGATAACTCATGCGCATCATCTACTTGAATGCCCAAATGATTTAAGCCAATTTCTGCACCTCTGGCTGAAATAGCAAAATTAACTTTTGGGTCCTCTAATTGCCATTTCGCATAATCTGTTTTTAATACAGTCGGTTCAGTTGCAAACATTTTTGAGTAAAAAGAAATACTTTCTTCTAAATTCTTAACAGCTACATGGATGTGCATACGCTTCATGGGGTTACCTTTACTGAGCTACATTGCTGATTAGTTACAGGGGCACATGATTGACCTCCGCAACAGTTAAATAACAAGAAATCCATCAACTCTTGAACTTGAGCTGCGTTAGGTCGATAAACCAAATTCCTACTTTGTCGCTCAACCAAAATGAGATTCGCTTGATATAACTCTTTTAGATGAAATGACAAAGTGGCCGCAGGAATACCAAGCGTCTCTTTAATTTCTGAGGGAGTGATTCCCTGACCGCCTTTTTGAACTATTAGGCGAAACACATTGAGCCTTGATTCTTGGCCAAGGGCTAAAAAAGATTGAACAGCGTCTATGTTTTTCATATTTCGATAATAATGGAAATATATGTCACTCTTGTGACAGCGTGCTCAACTAAGGCATTTATGTGAAATTTCGATGAATTGACTTATTTGTCTTGAAAGCGTCACATCGAATCAGCAAACTCCCCTATAGAACAAGGGAGTGACTATGTATACATACGAAGATGCTGTTAAACAATTACAAGAAACTGGTTCAATTGGACTGATTAATTTCAAAGAATTGTCATACGAAGATCTCGACGAATTATTGGAAGAAATCAAAAAGTGGTGCGTTTACGCCAATGGCGACAATAAGAAACTAAAAAAAGAATCTAAGAAAAATAAAAAGAAAGATAAGAAAAAGAAGTAATTAGCAAAGAGTGACTGTTGATACCCACTCAATTAAGCGGGTATCACACTCGCAATTTTTTGCGCTTGGTCTTTGGCCATCTGCGCATCAGAAGCTTCAACCATCACCCTTAATAAGGGCTCGGTTCCAGAAGCTCTGATCAATACCCTACCGCTACCTGCCAAGTGTTGCTCTGCATTGGCAATAGCTTCTTTCATTTTGTCATCAGATTGCCACTGATAACCTTGCTTGTAACGCACATTGATTAATGTCTGTGGGAAAAGCGTTACTTTTTTCAAAAGCTGAGCCAATGTTTGATTGCCCTGCTTCATAGCTGTTAAGACCTGAAGAGCCGCAATAATGCCATCACCCGTGGTGTGCTTATCCAAGCAAATTAAATGACCAGAACCCTCACCACCTAAAAGCCAGTTCTTCTCTTTTAACTGTTCAAGCACATAACGGTCACCGACTTTAGCTCTTGTAAAGAGAATGCCTTCTGCTTCGATGGCTTTTTCTACAGCCATGTTGGTCATGAGGGTACCAACCACGCCATCCACTTTTTCGCCGGCATCTTTTCTAGATTTAGCGATTAAGTAAAGCAGCTCATCACCGTTAAAAAGTCTGCCGCTGGCATCCACCAATTGCAAACGATCAGCATCACCATCCAAAGCAATACCTAAATCAGCTTTTTCTTCTTTAACTTTTTCAATCAAAGCTTGAGGTGCAGTGGCGCCCACACCATCATTGATATTTTTACCATTTGGCTGCACGCCAATAGAGATAACTTCAGCACCCAACTCATGAAACACATGTGGCGCGATGTGATACGCAGCACCATGGGCACAATCAAGCACTAACTTCAAACCATGAAGGTTTAAATGATTAGGAAAGGTGCTTTTACAAAACTCAATATAACGACCCGCTGCATCATCCAAACGCTTAGCTTTACCTAAGTGCGCAGAATCAACGCAATTCATTGGCTCATTCAAAGCTGCTTCGATTTGTAGTTCGATAGCATCGTCTAATTTATCGCCATTGGCTGAGAAAAACTTAATGCCGTTGTCGTGATAGGGATTGTGTGAAGCAGAAATCACTACACCAGCAGACAATCTGAGTGCTCTGGTGAGATAAGCAATTGCGGGTGTTGGCATCGGACCACATAACATCACATCAACACCAGCTGCTGAGAAACCAGCCTCTAAGGCAGCTTCCAATAAATAGCCAGATACACGTGTATCTTTACCAATCAATACTGTCGGTTTGCCATGCGTTGGTGCATTCTTTGCTAACACCTGACCTGCTGCGTAACCTAAGCGCATTACAAAATCAGGAACAATCGGAAACTTGCCGACTTCCCCACGAATTCCATCGGTACCAAAATATTGACGTGTCATATCTGTATTTTATAAGCAATCTTGGGTGGCAACCCAGATTTTGACTGCATCGATGGTCTCACTAACATCATGAACACGCAAAATCTTGGCGCCACGCTCTAAGGCCATCAAGGCTGCCGCCACGCTGGCAGTCTGACGATGCTGCGTGTCTTTCCCTGTGATTGCACCCAAACTAGACTTTCTAGAGAGACCAGCAACCACTGGCATGTCGTGCATACAAAACTTATGGAAATGAGCCAACATGGTCATGTTGTGCTCTACAGTTTTTCCAAATCCAAAACCAGGATCGATTGCTAAACGCTCTCTAGCAATCCCCTCATCTTCTAACGCAACACAACGCTCCATCAAAAAGCCATTCACCTCAGCCACCACGTCTTGGTAATGAGGATCAAATTGCATGGTTGCTGGATCTTTTTGCATGTGCATGAGCATCACACCACACTGACTATTAGCCACTGCTTCAATCGCATGAGGCTGTCTAAAAGCCCAAATGTCATTCACGCAATCAATGCCTAAATCAACAGCTGCTTTCATAACCTTGGCTTTATAGGTATCAATCGAGATAGCTACCGGTGCATCTTTTAGAACTTCCAGAATAGGCATCACTCGATCAAGTTCTTCTTGTAATGCCAAGGGCTCTGAACCAGGGCGACTAGACTCACCGCCCACATCAATCATCTCTGCGCCTTGCGCGATCATTTCATCAGCATGTCTTAACGCAGCATCTCGATGCGCAAATTGACCACCATCAGAAAATGAATCGGGCGTCACGTTCAATATGCCCATGACAATCGGAGCGCGCCTTTGGCTCCAATCAAAAAGAAAACGCCCGCAGCGCCATGCCACGGGCGTTATGTTTTGCTTACTCATTAAGCCGCCGCTGGGGCGCCCCCTTCAGCAACCACTGGTGTACCGCCTGTGCCACCACCACTCTTCGGCGCACTAGGGGGATACTTTGGTGGGCGAGGCTCTTTACCAGCCATGATGTCGTTCACCTGATCTGCATCAATGGTTTCCCATTCAAGCAAGGCTTTCACCATCACTTCAACCTTGTCACGATTCTCTTCAAGAATCTTCTTAGCCACAGCATATTGTTTATCAAGAATCGCTCGAATCTCAACATCCACTTTTTGTTGTGTGGCTTCAGAAACAGATTTTGAGCTTACTGGACCAAACATGCTTTGCTGATCAGGATCCACATAAACCATCGTACCCAATACTTCACTCATACCGTAACGAGTCACCATGTCACGCGCCATTTTTGTAGCACGCTCAAAGTCATTCGATGCACCGGTGCTGCTTGAGTTCAAGAAAATCTCTTCAGCCAAGCGACCACCAAACAAGATAGAGATCTCTTCAAGCATCTTGTCTTTGTACATGTTTACACGATCATGCTCAGGCAACTGCCATGTCACACCCAATGCCCAACCACGCGGCATGATGCTGACCTTATGAACAGGATCTGCCTTAGGCAACATTTTTGCTACCACTGCATGGCCTGACTCGTGATAAGCCGTATTACGACGCTCTTCTTCACGCATCACTGCAGACTTACGCTCAGGACCCATGTAGATCTTGTCTTTGGCATCTTCAAAATCTTGCATGTCTACCGTGCGCTTATTGCGACGCGCCGCAAACAATGCAGACTCATTGACCAAGTTGGCAAGATCAGCGCCTGAGAAACCTGGTGTACCGCGTGCCAAAACAGCCGCATCAACGTCACTGTTGATAGGCACTTTGCGCATGTGTACTTTAAGAATTTGTTCGCGACCACGAATATCAGGCAAACCAACATGCACTTGGCGATCGAAACGACCTGGGCGCAACAACGCCTTATCCAAAACATCAGAACGGTTAGTAGCAGCAATCACGATCACGCCACTGTTTGGCTCAAAGCCATCCATCTCAACCAACATTTGGTTCAAGGTTTGCTCGCGCTCATCGTTACCACCACCCATACCGGCGCCACGATGACGACCAACCGCATCAATCTCGTCAATAAAGATGATGCAAGGGGCTTGCTTCTTCGCGTTCTCAAACATGTCACGCACACGTGCAGCACCAACACCCACAAACATCTCTACGAAGTCTGAACCAGAAATTGAGAAAAATGGCACTTTGGCTTCACCAGCAATCGCTTTAGCCAATAATGTTTTACCTGTACCAGGAGGGCCTACTAAGAGCACACCTCTTGGAATGTGACCACCCAATTTTTGGAACTTAGTTGGATCTTTTAAGAAATCCACCAACTCAAATACTTCTTCTTTGGCCTCATCACAACCAGCCACATCAGCAAAAGTAATCGCATTGGTATTTTCATCAATTAAGCGCGCACGTGATTTACCAAAAGAGAAAGCGCCTCCTTTGCCACCACCTTGCATCTGGCGCATCATCAAGAACCAAAAACCAATGATCAATAATGTTGGGCCCAAGTAGTACAAAGCAGACACTAAAAGACTTTGCTCTTCTTCTGCTTTACCAGTTACTTGTACGCCAAATTTCATCAAATCACCCACCATCCAAATATCGCCTGGGCTAATGACTGAATATTTCTGGCCATCAGCAGGTGTTACTTGAATGTTGCGACCCTGAACATCAACTCTCTTCACTTTGCCATTTTTGGCATCTTCCATGAATTGAGAGTAAGTCACGTTATCTTGATTACGGGGCTTATCAAATTGTTTGAAAACAGTGAACAGCACGAGGCCCACAACAAGCCACACACCAACTTTCTGCATCCAATTATTGTTCACAAAGCCTCCTTAAGGCACATAGATCTATACACATATGATTCTACTCCCTCCCTTTTTCAAGTGCCGAACTTAAAAAAGTACTATTTCCTAGTATTTATTGTGGTTTTAGGGAGTTTTTGCTCACTTAAGATGTTTTCCTAACAAAAAAGTCTCAGCAGACTTGTCTCGAGATGCCTTCGGTTTTCTGGGAGAAACCACCTTGAACACCCTTTTAAATGACTCCACGATTTGGCTATAGCCACTGCCATGAAAGCATTTAATCAATAAAGCGCCGCTAGGCTTTAAGTGCGCTTGGGCAAATTCAAGTGCCAAATCTGCCAAATGCCCCATTCTGGCTGCATCAGCTGTTGAGACCCCAGATAGATTAGGTGCCATATCAGACAGAACTAAATCCACTCTAGGGCCATCCTCAGGATTACCTGGCAATAAAGCTTCAAAACGCCTTAAAACCTCTTCTTCCCTAAAGTCTCCCTGCAAATACGTCACATCTGCAATCTCTTCCATGGGCAAAATATCAATCGCCACAATGGTGCCAAATGGCTTGCCATCTGGCGTATCTGGATTCTTCTTGCCAAACTCAACCAAACGATTACGGGTGTACTGCGACCAACTACCTGGCGTACTACCCAAATCAACCACCACCATGCCTGGTCCAATTAAACGATCTTGCTCATCAATTTCTTTTAGCTTGTAGGCTGCGCGAGCACGATACCCCTCCCTTTGCGCCATTTTGACGTAAGGATCATTGAGGTGGTCGTTCAACCAATCTTTATTGAATTTATTCTTTGCCACTACTACCTACTTCCAGCATTTTTACTATTTAAAGCGCTATTTTCCGCTCTTTTTACCAAAGCCCCTAATACTTACCAATTTAATGGCTTATCATGGAGGCCTTCCGAAGAAATATCTATGCCAATACTTGAATTATCCTCTGCCGAACGCTCGGCACTCCGCTCAGACGCTCACGCGTTAAAACCAATTGTTTTAATTGGTGCTGATGGCTTAACGCCAGCAGTCGTTAAAGAAGTGAATAACGGTCTTAAATCTCACGGCTTAATCAAAGTACGTGTGTTTGGTGACGACCGTGAAGCACGCGTAGCTATCTACAACCAATTATGCGAAGAATTGGGCGCAGCCCCTATTCAACACATCGGTAAATTACTGGTTCTTTTCCGACCAAAAGTAGAAAAAGAGACAGAAGACAAGCGCCGCAGTAAAAATGGTGGTCCTAAAGTCGTGATGGTGAAGAAGTTCACACGCAATCCACAACGCCGACCAAAACCAGTTGCAACAACTGTTTTAGGTAATCAACGTGTTGCTGCCGGCGGTCAAGTCAAACGCGCCAAGCCACGCCAAGTCAGCGCAAAGAAGCGCCAGCTAGGCTAATCTCATTTCTGTTTGTTTAATTCCGTTTATTTAATTGGATTTAGCCACTACCTCAGTAGTGGTTAAGTCTATGGGCTTACTCAAGCGCCACAATAAGATCAAACCAATCAGCGATTGCACCAAGTACAAAGTACTAGAAATGCCATGCAATTGACCAAATGATTTAGCCAGCGGCGAAAGCATCACCGGAAAGCCATGACTCAAGGCCTCTTCTCTCAGAGCATTCATCATCGGCTGCAAAACAAACGCCACCACCGCAGCACAAATCAACATCGCCAACAAATACCAGCGCACTTGACGGTATCTCATTAATCCACGCTTGACTAATAAATTAGCAAACACAATTAAAGCGACACTCACAACCATGCTGATGGTGCCTTCAATACGGAACAAGGTTCCAGCCACCATTCCGGCAACTTGCGTGTCTGTGAGTGTTGCAAATAATGTGGGGGCAACGATATAGCCCACCGTGATGATGCTACCGACCCAAAGAGTCAGTATGAATACAAATAATCTTTGGGCAGTGATGTGCATGTTGCGTTGAATTAAATCGTCACTATTGATGGTTAAACGTAATTGACGCTCAAGATTTCTACTTCGCGACTGCCACCTGGTGATGAGAATGTTGCTACATCACCCTCTTCTTTACCAATGAGCGCTCTGGCAATTGGTGAACTGATGGAAATTTTTCCATTTTCTAAATCAGCCTCGTCATCGCCTACGATTTGATAGATAGCTTTCTTGCCATCTTCTAAATCTTCTAATTCAACAGTAGCGCCAAAAACAATACGACCTTCCACATCCAATGTGGATGGATCAATAATCTGCGCAGCAGATAACTTACCTTCTAACTCTTGAATACGACCTTCAATGAAAGCCTGCTTTTCTTTAGCAGCATCGTATTCTGCGTTTTCTGACAAATCGCCCTGTGCGCGAGCCTCTGAGATTGCATTGATCACAGACGGACGCTCAACGTGCTTTAAGCGATGCAACTCTTCTTTTAATAGCTCTGCACCACGCTTAGTAATAGGAATCGTACTCATAGTCACTTCTAACCTTCTAAATTATTTTTTGCAATCTTGCTTAGTCAATCGATGCGTGCAAGCCTTGCAAATCATAAACCTCTAATTGATCAATTGCCTTAATACCTGCAACCGCCGCTTTAGCACCACTGATCGTTGTGTAATACGTCACACGGTTAGCCTGAGCAGTGGTACGAATCGATCTTGAATCAGCAATCGCTGTTCTTGTCTCATCTACCGTTGTAAATACCAAAGCAATCTCACCATTCTTGATCATGTCAACAATGTGCGGGCGACCGTCCTTAACTTTGTTCACACGTTTCACAGGCACACCTGCCGCTTCAATAGCAGCTGCAGTACCTTGAGTGGCAACAATTGAATAACCCATGCTGTTAAGCATTTCTGCCACTTCAACAGCTTTAGCCTTGTCACTGTCTTTCACAGTTAAAAGTACTGTGCCTGATTTTGGCAATGTGGTGCTTGCAGCCAATTGAGATTTGAAGAGTGCTTCGCCGAATGTTCGACCAACACCCATTACCTCACCCGTTGAGCGCATCTCAGGTCCAAGAATTGGGTCAACGCCAGGGAACTTGTTGAATGGGAATACCGCTTCTTTAACTGAGAAGTACGGAGGAATTACTTCTTCACCAATACCTTGCTGATCCAAAGTTTGGCCAGCCATACAACGCGCTGCAATTTTTGCTAATTGCAAACCTGTTGCTTTTGATACATATGGAACAGTTCTAGAAGCACGTGGATTGACTTCTAATACGTAAACAATGTCTTTGCCATCCACTTGCTGAATCGCAAACTGCACGTTCATCAAACCAACCACATTCAAACCTTTAGCCATGGCGGCTGTTTGACGACGCATCTCATCCACTGTTTCTTTTGATAATGAGTAAGGTGGCAACGAACAGGCTGAGTCACCTGAGTGGACGCCGGCTTGCTCAATGTGTTCCATCACACCACCAATGAATACACGCTTACCATCAGAAATACAGTCCACATCACACTCAATCGCATCGTTCAAGAAACGATCTAGCAATACTGGAGAGTCGTTAGAAACTTTTACAGCTTCACGCATGTAACGCTCGAGGTCACGACCATCGTGAACGATTTCCATGGCACGACCACCCAACACATAAGACGGACGAACCACCAATGGATAACCAATCTCATCAGCCAACTTCAAAGCTTCAGGCTCTGTACGAGCAGTTCTGTTTGGTGGCTGACGCAAACCTAAGTCTTGCAATAACTTTTGGAAACGCTCACGGTCTTCTGCAGCGTCAATCATGTCTGGGCTTGTACCAATGATAGGTACGCCATTAGCTTCCAAATCTAAAGCCAATTTCAATGGAGTTTGACCACCGTATTGAACAATCACGCCTTTTGGTTTTTCAATGGCAACGATCTCCAAGACATCTTCTAAAGTTAATGGCTCAAAGTACAAGCGATCAGAAGTGTCATAGTCAGTAGAAACTGTTTCCGGGTTGCAGTTAACCATGATGGTTTCATAACCATCATCACGCATTGCCAAGGCAGCATGCACACAGCAATAGTCAAACTCAATGCCCTGACCAATACGGTTTGGACCACCACCCAAGACCATGATTTTTTCTTTGCCAGTAGGCCAAGACTCACACTCACCATGTTCTGCTTCATAGCAAGAGTACATGTAAGCAGTGTTGGTTGAGAACTCAGCAGCACATGTGTCCACGCGCTTGTAAACAGGTCTCACTTTTAATGCATGGCGTGCTTCACGCACAGCTTTTGCATCCGTCTTTAACAATTTTGCCAAGCGACGGTCTGAGAAACCTTTTTGTTTTACGAAACGCAACTCTTGCGCACTTAAGTCTTTTAATTGACGCTCTTGTAATTTTTTCTCAATCTGAATTAATTCAGAAATTTGTGCCAAGAACCAAGGATCAATGGCAGTATGAGCAAATGCTTCTTGTTCTGTCATGCCTAGACGGAAAGCATCTCCCAAATACCAAATGCGATCTGGGCCAGGCTCACGAATCTCTTGAGTGATCTCATCAAGGTCTGTTGATTTTTCGTCAAGACCATCAACACCGACTTCCAAGCCACGCAAGGCTTTTTGGAATGATTCTTGGAATGTTCTACCAATCGCCATCACCTCACCCACAGACTTCATTTGCGTTGTTAAACGCTTATCAGCTGCCGGGAACTTTTCAAAAGCAAAGCGAGGAATCTTAGTAACAACGTAGTCAATGGATGGCTCAAACGACGCAGGTGTTTTACCACCAGTAATGTCGTTCTGTAATTCATCTAAGGTGAAACCGACTGCCAATTTCGCAGCGATTTTTGCAATTGGGAAACCAGTTGCTTTAGATGCCAAGGCAGATGAGCGAGATACACGTGGATTCATCTCAATCACGATCATGCGACCATCTACTGGATTGATTGAGAACTGAACGTTCGAACCACCCGTATCAACACCAATCTCACGCAAAACCGCTAAAGAGGCGTTACGTAGAATTTGATACTCGCGATCCGTCAATGTTTGAGCAGGCGCCACAGTGATTGAATCACCAGTGTGAACACCCATTGGATCTAAGTTTTCAATCGAACAAACAATGATGCAGTTGTCCTTACGGTCACGCACCACTTCCATCTCATACTCTTTCCACCCCAACAAAGACTCTTCAATCAAGAGCTCACGAGTAGGCGAAAGGTCTAGACCACGTTTGCAAATTTCTTCGAATTCTTCACGGTTATAAGCAATACCACCACCTGATCCACCCATCGTGAATGATGGACGAATGATCACTGGATAACCTGCACCACCAGTTTCAGTAGCAATCTGTTGCTGAACTGCATGAGCCTCTTCCAAAGAGTGGGCAATGCCAGACTTAGCAGAACCCAAACCGATTTTGGTCATCGCTTCTTTGAACTTTTGACGATCTTCTGCTTTATCAATCGCCTCAGGAGAAGCACCAATTAGTTCGCAACCGTATTTCTTTAAAACACCATTTCTATGCAAATCCAACGCGCAGTTCAAAGCAGTTTGACCGCCCATGGTTGGCAAAATAGCATCTGGTTTTTCTTTAGCAATGATGCGCTCTACAACTTCCCATGTAATTGGCTCGATGTATGTCACATCGGCCATTTCTGGGTCCGTCATGATGGTCGCAGGATTGCTATTAACCAAGATAACTTTGTAACCTTCTGAACGCAAAGCTTTACAAGCTTGTGCGCCAGAGTAGTCGAATTCGCAAGCTTGTCCAATGACGATTGGACCTGCGCCAATAATTAAAATACTTTTTATGTCGGTACGCTTAGGCATTCGTCAATCTCACATCAATTTAATAAAGCGATCAAACAGGTAGGCAATGTCATGCGGTCCTGGCGAAGCTTCTGGGTGACCTTGGAAACAAAAAGCTGGCTTATCTGTCCAAGCCAAACCTTGTAATGAACCATCAAATAAAGACACATGCGTTGGTCTTACATTCGCTGGCAATGTTGCTGCATCCACAGCAAAGCCGTGGTTTTGTGAAGTGATCACAACGCGACCATCATCCAAATCTTTCACTGGATGGTTAGCGCCATGATGACCAAATTTCATTTTGAGAGTTTTAGCACCTGAGGCCAAACCCATGATCTGATGACCTAAACAGATACCAAATGTTGGAATACCTTTATCAATAAAAGTTTTGGCTGCGGCAATCGCATAATCACAAGGCTCCGGATCTCCAGGGCCATTTGATAAGAACACACCATCTGGATTCATCGCTAATACATCAGCAGCAGGAGTCTTTGCAGGCACCACAGTGATTTTGCAACCACGCTCTGTGAGCATGCGCAAAATATTGCGCTTCACACCAAAGTCATAGGCCACAACGTGTTTGAGAGGTTTTTCTAGTTTCTTAAAACCGGGTTTGCCATTAACTGCATTCAAACCCCACTCGCCTTCAGTCCATTCATAAGCAGTTGGAGTTGTCACAACTTGAGCTAAATCTAAGCCTGCCATGCCTGAGAAACCTTTAGCTGCTGCCAGCGCTTTCTCAGTCAAAGCTTCTACTGTGTCACCCACCTTACCAGCCACAATCGCGCCAGGTTGAGCACCTTTGTCACGCAAAATACGTGTCAACTTACGCGTATCGATACCAGCGATACCAACAACGTTTTCGCCAGTTAGATAGTCTGTGAGGGTTTTTTCAGAGCGGAAATTTGAAGCAATCAAAGATAAGTCTTTGATGATTAAACCGGCTGCATATATTTTTGTTGATTCGCAATCTTGATCATTCACACCCACGTTACCAATGTGCGGGTAAGTCAAAGTCACCAATTGGCGGGTGTAACTTGGATCAGTGAGGATCTCTTGATATCCAGTTAAAGCGGTATTGAAAACAACCTCACCGGCTGATTGACCAACTGCGCCGATGCTGTAACCAGAAAAAATGGTTCCATCGGCTAGTGCCAAAACTGCTGGGGGTAAAGAAGGAATTAGTGGCAGCAAAGGTATTCTCCAAAGCCCTGCTGCCATCCGACACATCCCTCATCCGGAAAAGACACCTCCGGTCTGAGAATTTTCGGGAGGTATATGTGTCTTTAAGCGCTAGGGCAAGTATCTAATAATTTAACCAATGAATTATACCTTACCGAGGGCTTTAGCTCGGTAATAACCCTAAATTAGAAATGAATAAAGGGGGAAAATTCCCCCTTTATTCAAGTACTTACTGAGTTTTAGCTAGATGTATAGCCGGCTTAGATTAGGCACCAAACAAAGTTTTAATTTGTGCCAATACGCTTTGATCGTCCAAAGTGCTCAAATCACCAGGGTCACGACCTTCTGCAACCGCTTGTAAAGCACGACGCACGATCTTGCCAGAACGAGTCTTAGGTAAAGCTGCCACGATATAAACACGAGCAGGTCTAGCCACAGCACCCAATTGAGAATCTACTGTTTTTAGAATCTCAGCTTCAAGAGTAGCCGTGTTGTTAGCGTCTTTAGCAATGGCAAAACCAATCGCTACCTGCCCCTTCAACTTGTCCTCAATACCCACCACAGCAACTTCAGCCACGTTTGGATGGCTAGAGATGCTTTCCTCAATCTCGCGGGTACCCAAGCGGTGACCAGCTACGTTGATCACGTCATCGGTACGACCCAAGATGAAGAAGTAGCCATCCTTGTCTTTAATACCCCAGTCAAATGTTGAGTAAACCATTTTGCCTGGCACTGTTT
>VFQS010001335.1_pt1 | contig 22958 bp, 20 predicted proteins | sample 3512361 | NCBI WGS metagenome assembly VFQS01 (sample SAMN10412375, study PRJNA504923) | tailings metagenome | isolation source: Relicate 1 Philex TSF3 active mining | place: Philippines
TTCAAGGGGAAGCTTGGGATGGGGATGGGTTTGAATCAATTTAATAACCTCGCTGTAATTTCAACGAAACCCATCCCCACCCTAGCCCTCCCCTTGAAGGGGGAGGGAATTCGTTCAAATTCGCATTTGGATATTGGTTTGAAATTTCAAACCAAATTTCAAGTCAAATTCCAATCCACTAGCCGCAATGTTGATGTTGCAATCAATAAAACTCATCGATTCAACAAAACTTTGAAACAACTTCAAAGTTTAGGCAGCATCTGCCCTTCCCTCTCATAACGACTATGCCACGACAAGGCTTCATCAAGGATGTGTGGTGTATGCATGCCGCCTTGTCCCGCCTGCGCGCTCTGTTGTGCTCGTCGAACATAGTCGAGCAAAGCAGGACGGTAATCTGGATGGGCGCAGCGTTGGATAATTAGCTCTGCCCTATGACGTGGTGCTAAGCCGCGTAAATCAGCCAAACCTTGTTCGGTCACAATAATCTGTACATCGTGTTCGGTGTGATCGACATGACTGACCATAGGCACAATACAAGAGATTGCCCCGCCCTTTGCGGTCGATGGTGTCATAAACATCGACACATAGGCGTTGCGGGCAAAATCACCTGAACCGCCAATACCATTCATGATGCGCGTTCCCATTACATGGGTGGAATTCACATTGCCATAAATATCGACTTCGAGCATGCCATTCATAGAAATGACACCAAGACGACGAATCAATTCTGGATGATTTGAAATTTCTTGTGGGCGCAAAATGATTTTGTCTCGATAGAAATCTAAGTTTTGTAAAAACTCTTGATTGGCAGTCGGGCTCAAGGATAAGGCAGTGGCTGACGCCATCGTCATCTTGCCCGATTTAATCATCGCTAACATGCCGTCTTGTAGCACTTCGGTGAAGCCTGTTAAGTTTTCAAAGGGGCCACGATTCAATCCCGCCAACACGGCATTCGCAATATTGCCGACACCTGATTGCAAAGGCAATAAAGCTGGCGGCATCCGCCCCATTTTTACCTCTTCTTCAAAAAACGCTAGAATATGAGACGCAATTTTTTCTGAGGTTTGATCTGGTGCGTTAAATTCTGTATTTCGATCTGGCAAATCCGTCTCTACCACCGCGACGACTTTATTCAAATCGACCCGCAAATATGGTTCGCCGATTCGATCACCAGTGTGTTCCATTGGAATTGGCTTGCGGTGCGGTGGGCGCTCGGTACCATAATAAATATCGTGCATACCTTCGAGTGCGACACTTTGATGTGCGTTCACTTCTAAAATCACTTTATCCGCCTGATCGAGCCAAGTCTTATTATTGCCAACTGACGAAGATGGAATCAAACGTCCATCCGGCAGCACGCCAGCAACCTCAATCACGGCGACATTTAACTTACCTAAGAACCCAAACCAAACAATTTGCGCCACGTGAGAAAGATGCAAATCGACATAATCCATTTGACCCGCATTAATCCGCGCACGGCAAGTTGGATCAGATTGATAAGGCAAACGCATATTGATGCCACCAACTTTGGCTAGCACACCATCCAACTCAGGTGCGGTTGAAGCCCCAGTCCAAACACCGATACTAAACTTCTGATCACCTTGATTGGCAAGTTCAATACGTCGCGCCAATGCTTGAGGCAACAATTTAGGATAACCTGCTCCCGTAAAGCCACTCATACCGACATGGTCACCATTTTCAATCAATAACGCTGCACTCTCTGCGCTCATGATTTTTTGTTTTAATAAGGGATGTTGAATACGGGAAGAAAGAGTCATCTTTGTTTTTCTACATGGGGTGAATCAATCGAACGATATTGGATTTAGCGATCGCATTAAGGCGCATTCCGCGCGGGCATCGTTGCAAATACAGCGGCATAGCGCTGATCTGCTTTCGCTAAGGATTGCCAATAGTCGTAATACTCTGGATAGACAATCGGGTGCAGGCGCTGCAAACTCTGCATGACACGTTTGGCGGCATCAACTTGATTATTCAATACATAGACTTGCGCCAATTTATCTAAAATATGCACATAGCCAAAACGATGGCTACAAGTAATAACAAACTGAATTTCTTCAGGTGACATGCCACTGCGGGGCGTTACAAGCAAGAGTTTGAAATAATCAAAATAATCTGGCATCAAGGTCCAGCGCGGTGCTTGTATTTTTTCTTTAGGGATTAAGGCATAGTCTTTGGTTTGTCGAAAGGCGACAAAGCCATTTACAACACGATGATAATCAACCCAAGCAAAAGCCAAAATCGCAAAACAAATCGCTACGCTCGCTTGCACCCATCCGCGTGAAATTTGCCAAACTGCTTGTGGTTGCTGCAATTGATGTGCCGCTCCCATCATTAATCCGACCGGTAATAAAACATAGGCATACCATAGCGGAAATTCGACCATACTATGCACACCGACCGCTAACAACATCATGAGGATGAATGTTTTAGACTTGTCTCGATGCGCCTCACGGAGCGCAAAATGCTTCCAAAACCACACAAATAAAATACCAAAAAATAAAATCGTAAAAGGCAAACCTAATTCAGCAGCAAAGTTCAAGACGATGTTATGTGAATGCTCTGCATAAATCGTCGAACTAAAGTCAGCAGCAACAGCGACTTGTTGAGCGCCAAAACCAAACCATCCCGCGCCTAACCAAGGATGTGCACTAGCAATCGCCCATGCTTGTTGGAGTAATACAGAGCGTTCCGATCGTCCACCAAGACGTTCGCCCAAAGTACCGACTACAAAACCTAAGTACTTCGCTATCGTCGGTAAAGTAATCACCAAACTCGCATAGATCACCAACAAACTCAGCATGCCAAGCAAACTTAATTTTGCATTGGTCTTGCGTAGATACACGATCAACACGAATAAACTAGGCAAAATAATCCACCCAATGCGCGACTGCGTCAGCGCCAATCCCCACAACAAAAGCACCGCAACACACCAGGCAAGCTTGCCAGGCAAACGCGTACTTTCTAACAACCACCACAATGCAGCAAAGCCAAAACAAATCAACAGAGCCAACTGATTTGGTTGCGCTACATTGGCAAATGCACGAATAGGATTGACCCCATCGTTACTCATATACATCACAATCGGACGCCAATCCATGCCCATAATTTGCACCTGCTGCATCAAAACAGATAACACAGCTGCGAGCAAATAAACTACCGCAAACATTTGACATAGATCATCCGCATTGCCATTCAGTTTGACCCAACTAGCACCTAATGACATTGCCAAGCCTGTGCAAAATAAAAGAAATAAGGGGTAATAAATTGTTGTCAGCAAAGTCAATCCGAGCAAACTTTGCAAGCCCAAAAAAGAAAACAACAGCAATGCACTTCCAGCAATTGTTGGGACGATCAATTTCGCTCGAGAAAAAACAAACAGTGGGAGCAAGGCCAAGAAAACACCCACCACCACAGCAAACTCATGATAAAAGCTTCGGTAAGGATGTATATGACCAGAATAAAGTTGCGCGAACAACAAACAAAGTCCGAACAACATGATAGAAAGCTTCGTAGTATTTTTAAGAAACATCTTTTCTAGATATAATTTTGAAAGGCAGTTATTTGACAGCGAGGATTCACTAGATTGAATAAGTCGACGAAGTCGATCACTTCAATGATTGAGCCCAGCTATTGAAAACTGAATTGAATGCACCTATTTTAAACGATGATTTTTTGCGGGGCGCTGCAGATTGACTGAGCGCACGCACTATTTTTAGCCAGTTTTCATTTTCTAGCAGTAAGAACGCCAATTCACTCAAGCTTATTTCGAGAATATTTATGTTGACACATCGTCTTTCAAGTTTAAGCCGACTCCAGGCCTTTGGTTTTCATTTTCTAGCAAGTGCGACGGTAATCGCCGTAATTTTTGGTTTGGTTAAACTGGTTTGGTATCCAAACCAATTATTTGAAGCGGCAAATGGATTTGAGCTATTAAAAATTTTAGTCTTAGTCGATCTGGTTTTAGGTCCACTAATTATGCTGATCATCTTTAATCCTAAAAAGAAATCACTAAAATTTGACGTCAGCGCAGTTCTGATCTGTCAATTGATGTTCATGGCCTATGGCGTATGGTCATTGTATGCGGTACGTCCCGTTTATATCGCCTATGTAGAAAACCAATTTTTTCTCGTAAAAGCAAATGAAATCGAAGACAGCGATCTAGACAAGGTAGAACACGCCAATTCAAAAAATTGCCCCTATTTGGTCCGGTGTTTGTCGGTACCAAAGCGCCCGAATCAGATAAAAAACGGGAAGAAATTATGTTTGCAAAATTAGGGGGCATGGGCATACAAAATCTCCCTCAGTTTTATGTTCCGATTGAAGATGTTCAAGCGCAAGTTCGCGCGAATGGCAAACTGCCATCCCAGTTAAATACAAATAATGAAGATAAAAAACAATTGGAAAACATGTTCGAAAAAGCAGAGAAGCAAGGGCAAAAAATCCTATTTTCTCCTTTGCAAACAAAAGGGCGACAATTATTTGTTGCCATCGATGGCACAAATGGACAGCCTTTGCGCGTGAACTAGGCGAAGCTACGGCAAAACTAAGTAGGCGTTCCTAACGCCTAAATAAAAAAGCGAGACCAATTTGTTGGTCTCGCTTTTTTGAACTTAATTAACTTAACTGAGCTCAATCTAACTGGAACTCCATTTTGGTTCCAGATAAATCAATTTCATCTCCGTGCGCTAACACGCGAGGACGCGCATCGGTTGTTTCACCATTAATTTTCGGGAAGACTTTTCCCTCAACAAAGTTAATTTTAAAACGATTGCCATCACGTGCGATCGAAACGACCAAAATCCCTGGGCTACCCAAGGTTGTCACGGGTTTCGACAAAATCATTTCTTTGCCAGCATTTGAACCATTGAGCACCTTGATTTTTCCAACTTTCAAAGTCTCGTCAGGCGACACTTGATAGTTATCCACCTCCACAATAAATTTAAGCTGATACTTCCCCAATTCAATCACATCATCGTTCTGTAACTGATGCTTCTTAATTGGTTGGCCATTCACCGAAGTACCGTTGGTGCTACCTAAATCGAGAATAAAAGTGCCTTCTGAAGTTGTATCGATAGCAGCGTGGCGCCCACTCACGGCAAGATGGTCTAATACTAAATCATTTCCTGGTCGACGCCCGATATTGATACGAGCGCGGTCAATACTGATCTCTTTTTGCACTTGACCATTAAAAATCACCACAACTTTTGCCATAATCTATCCGCTAGATACAAAATAAAATTAAATAAAAATAATGCGTTACTTGTTTTTTAACTAGCAAAAATATACTCCATAAACCCACGTTCATGCAATTCTTTGACACGTATTAAAACAACGGAAATATTGTCAAATCCACCTTGACGATTAGCCAAATACACTAAAGTCTTGCAACAGGTATCCAAATCCTCAGATTGCTCTCGCAGGACAGTTTGTATATGAATCTGATCAAGCATATCACTCAAACCGTCAGAACACAGTACGAAAATATCGCCAGCACGCATAGCATGCTCGTGCACTTCAACTTCGATCTCATCATTTGAACCGACCGCACGTGTAATTAAGTTCTTGATTGGAGAGAGGTGTGCATCTGCCTGCGAAATCAAGCCTGCATCAATTTGAGCCTGCAACACAGAATGATCGCGGGTAATTTGTTCTAAATAATTTTCACGAAATAGATAAGCACGAGAATCGCCAACATGACCAATCACCAACTTATCGTGATGACAAAGCGCCGCAACAATGGTGGTGCCCATGCCGAAGTTATCTGGATTCTTATTTGCCTGCTCGATTACTTTTTGATTAGCGTAGACGATAGCGTCTTGTATCCATTTCTCAGAGATGGAAGATTGCCAAGGCAATCGCGGCATCCATGTCGCATCAAGACTATTTCGAATCTGCTCACGAACCAAGTCAACACTCATTTGACTGGCGACCTCGCCCGCATTGTAGCCACCCATGCCATCAGCCAAAATGGCAAGGCCAAGCTCAGGAGATATAGCAATAGCATCCTCATTATGACTGCGGACAAGTCCGGTGTCTGAATGACTAGCAAATTCCAGAACTGTTTGTGCGGGCATGAAGGAAAATAATTAAGGCAACATTAAAATAAAGAAATCTCGTGTACTCAGATTGTTAAGCTTAACGAGCTTACCATTAAGCTAAAGCATTATGAACTTAGTTTGCAAATTTTAATGTTTCAATAGCGCAACTACAACATTTTTCGGCGTGTTTTTTATTTCCGCACAAAAAATAAGGGAGCGATTGCTCCCTTATTTTTTAGATCAACTTATGAGAATCAAGCATATTGATTAATTCTCATTATGACGCTAACTGACATCATCAAATTACAGCATTGCTTTCAACAAACGCGCCATTTCAGATGGGTTCTTAGTTGCTTTGATACCGCATTCTTCCATGATGTCCAATTTTGCTTGCGCAGTGTCAGCACCACCAGAAATCAAGGCACCTGCATGCCCCATACGTTTGCCCGGAGGCGCAGTCACACCAGCAATGAAACCGACCACTGGTTTCTTCATGTTGTCACGTACCCAGTAAGATGCGTTCGCCTCATCTGGACCACCAATTTCACCGATCATGATCACAGCGTCTGTATCTGGATCATCGTTGAACATCTTCATCACGTCGATATGTTTCAAACCATTAATTGGATCGCCACCGATACCAACCGCAGAAGATTGACCTAAACCTAGTGCAGTCAATTGACCAACTGCTTCGTAAGTCAATGTACCAGAACGGGAAACCACGCCGATACGACCTTTACGGTGGATATGACCTGGCATAATACCAATTTTGATTTCGTCTGGTGTGATCAAACCTGGGCAGTTAGGGCCGAGCAATTTTGTTTTGCTGCCAGCTTTAGCCATGCGGTCTTTCAACATCATCATGTCACGAACTGGAATACCTTCAGTGATACAGATCGCTAAATCGAGATCCGCTTCAACCGCTTCCCAGATCGCAGCCGCTGCACCTGCTGGTGGAACGTAGATCACAGAAACAGTTGCGCCAGTTGCTGCTTTAGCTTCAGAAACATTCGCGTAAATTGGAATGCCTTCGAAATCTTCGCCAGCTTTCTTTGGATTAACGCCAGCAACGAAACAGTTTTTACCGTTTGCGTAGTCGCGGCACATACGTGTATGGAACTGGCCAGTTTTACCAGTGATACCTTGGGTGATGACTTTAGTGTCTTTATTAATCAGGATGGACATAGTGATTCCTTGCGATAATTAAGCGTGAGCAGCAGCAGCGGCAACAACCTTCTGCGCTGCTTCTTCCATCGTGTCTGCAGAAATAATTGGCAAACCAGAGTCAGCCAGCATTTTCTTACCGATATCTTCGTTGGTACCTTTCATACGTACCACCAAAGGCACTTGCAAGGATACTGCTTTAGACGCAGTGATCACGCCTTCTGCAATCACGTCACAACGCATGATGCCGCCGAAGATGTTGACCAAGATCGCTTTCAAGCCTGGATTCTTCAACATGATCTTGAACGCTTCAGTTACTTTCTCTGCGGTCGCGCCACCACCTACGTCGAGGAAGTTAGCTGGTTCGCCGCCAAACAATTTGATGGTATCCATGGTTGCCATCGCCAAACCTGCACCATTCACCAAGCAGCCGATGTTGCCGTCGAGGGAAATGTAAGCGAGGTCGAATTTAGATGCTTCGATTTCCGCTGGATCTTCTTCGTCCAAATCGCGGTAAGCGACGATTTCTGGTTGACGGAACAAGGAGTTCGCGTCGAAGTTGAATTTCGCATCAAGAGCGATCACTTTGCCTGAACCAGTCAAAATCAATGGGTTGATTTCAGCTAAAGAACAATCTGTTTCCATGAAAGCTTTGTACAAGCCTTTCAATTGAACACGTGCGTCTTCGATTGAGCCCTCTGGCACACCGATTTTACGAGAGATGTCATCTGCTTCAGAGTCTTGCAAACCAGCTGTTGGATCGATCGCGATAGAGTGGATCAATTCTGGATGTTTTTCCGCGACTTCTTCGATGTCCATACCGCCTTCGGAGGATGCCATCAATACCACGCGTTGGCTGATACGGTCAGTTACCATACTAACGTACAGTTCTTTCTTAATATCCGCGCCTTCTTCGATCAACAAGCGACGCACTTTTTGACCTTCTGGGCCAGTTTGGTGTGTCACCAATTGCATACCCATGATCGCGTCTGCGTATTCGCGTACTTGCTCCATGGATTTAGCAACTTTAACGCCACCACCTTTACCACGGCCACCGGCGTGAATTTGTGCTTTGACTACCCATACTGGACCGCCTAAAGTTTCAGCAGCTTTGACTGCTTCTTCAACGGACATGCATGGGATACCGCGCGGTACGGTCACTCCGAATTTACGGAGGATTTCTTTACCCTGATACTCATGGATTTTCATACGACTTCCCTTCAGACACTGAGGTATTAGTTAAAAAGTAAAACAAAATAATTTGGATCAATTACTACCAACAAACAAAACCATGCTGCAACATCTTCATGAATTCGATGAACTAAAAATTTATATTCCTTAGCTCACCTACACAATTCTCAAGCCCATACAAAAAAACGCGACGACCATCCTTGGTGTCACGTTTTATCAATCAGTTGGGAATCAAAACTTTGCTGAATTCATTTGCGCCAGTTTCACAGGTATCAACATAAACTTCATGGTCGTACGCCTGCACACCGCACATTTTTGCGAGAGCGCGAAAGACCGAGTTGGACTTCATCGAGTAAGCCCAAATTGTAGTGAATGTTGTTGAGGACATCATGCCTGCTGGCGGCAATTCAAATATAAAAAGCCACAATTGCGTGCGTTATCGTAGCTTCTACCATAACAGCCGCTCTTGCGGCGTTGCAAAAAACCTGTGGATTTTAGCACAGCTAAAGCATGAATTCTATTTTTTGGTTAGACCACTTTTCAGGAAAACCCGCTTAAAAATATGAAACAACCAGCGTTTTCGCAAAAATTTGCATTTTCTCAAATAACTCAAATGAAGATTTACTTAAGTGCGCAAGACATAAACTGGTATTCACTCATCGAAGCTCTCACGTGACTGTTTCAATGCATAGTTAATTGCGCGACTAGAGAAACCACGTTGCGCCAAAAATTGCATTTGCTTGGCTTTCTCTCGATGGTCGACAGGCGGTGCACTAAATTTTCTCCACAAAACATCAACGGCTCTTTGTGACTCAGTTGCCTCTAGATCATCTTTAATTTCTTCTAAATCTTCCTTGTTTAGTTGATGGCTCTGCAATTCCGCTAATATTTTCTGGTTACCAAATCGCCCTTGACGCTTATGTACCAAAGCTTCTGAGAAACGTTGATCTGAAAGAAATTTTGATTCTTCTAGCCAGTTCAATAATCCATTCAATTCGTCGTCATCTTGCGCATACGCAGAAAGTTTGCGTGCCAGCTCAATGCGGCTATATTCACGCATAGACAGATAACGTAAGGCGCGGCCTTTTAAACTAAGTTTAGGTTTCAGCATATTTGTTTTTAGACATCTGACTTGTACATCAACTAGGTCACGCGTGTTTTAAGCATCTTTCACGCGTGTAGTTCGAAGAAGGTATTCACATAGCTGTACATAAAAAAAGTCGACCACTTGTTTCCAAGTAAGTCGACTTAAGACTAACGTGATCTTTCCTATTCACCGAGCTTATATCTGCATAAGCTCTAATCTAAATTATTCTTCAACCAGTGCAGGCAACAAAGGAACGCCTAATTGCTCACGCACTTTGTTTTCAATTTCATGGGCTAATGCTGGTCGTTCGATCAGGAAGTTTCTTGCATTATCTTTGCCTTGACCAATTTTTTCGCCGTTATAGCTATACCAAGAGCCAGATTTCTCAACAATCTTGCAATCCGCGCCCAAATCCAAAATCTCGCCTTCACGTGAAGTACCTGCACCATACAAAATATCAAAATGCGCTTCTTTAAATGGTGGCGCTACTTTATTCTTCACCACTTTCACTTTGGTTTCGTTACCAACCACTTCATCACCCGCTTTGATTGATCCGGTACGACGAATATCCAAACGAACTGAAGCATAAAATTTCAAAGCATTACCGCCAGTTGTAGTCTCTGGACTACCAAACATCACACCAATTTTCATACGAATCTGGTTAATAAAGATTACCAAGGTATTGGTACGATTGATGCTACCAGTTAATTTACGCAAAGCTTGCGACATTAATCGTGCTTGCAAACCTGGCAGCGAGTCACCCATATCACCTTCGATCTCGGCCTTTGGTGTTAATGCAGCGACAGAATCGACTACCACTAAATCGACGCTACCAGATCGCACCAATGCGTCTGTAATTTCCAGAGCTTGCTCGCCAGTGTCCGGTTGAGAAATCAACAAATCGTTTAAATTCACACCAAGTTTTTGCGCATAGCCAACATCTAATGCATGCTCCGCATCGATAAATGCGCAGGTGCCGCCCAATTTCTGCATTTCAGCAATAACTTGCAATGTCAGCGTTGTTTTACCAGAAGATTCAGGGCCGTAAATTTCAACCACACGACCGCGTGGCAGACCACCAACACCTAAAGCAATGTCCAAGCCCAAGGAGCCGGTAGAAACAACTTGAATTTCTTCAACTGCAGCACCATCCGCTAATCGCATGATAGAGCCTTTACCAAATTGCTTTTCAATTTGCGCTAAGGCCGCAGCTAAGGCTTTACTTTTGTCGGCGCTATTATCAGTTTTTCTGTCGTCCATGATTTCTTCCTGGTTAGTACAAAGATGTATGTCAAATAATGTCGTGATACTTGCGAACTTGTTTTATCTTTAATAAAGCCGCTAAAAACTACTTAAACCACTGAATGTCGACACTGTATAAAAAATCAGTAGTTTGTGCAAGCTTCTTTTAAAATATTTTTTTATCGTTGGATTTCGGTCATTTTAATGTGAACTAAGAAAATCCAATCTTCCGCCACACACCCACAAAACCTACAATAGCTAAAATTTTATCTTGCAAATACTTTATCGAGCTATTCAACAGCCTATGTCCAAACCTAATAATTTCGCCAATGAACACCGCTCCTATCTTCAAGCTCAGTTAATCGATGCGAATCAACTTGATACTCTCGAAAACTGGTATCCAGTCAGCATAGACGAAAAAACTGGGGAGTTAATTTGGCGGGATATGCGGGATCAACGATTTAGTGCGTCTTTTTTCCAGGATTCTTTGCATGAACAAGCGCATGATCAACGTCGTGTCTGCAAGACTAAGCTTGATGCCTTAGACCAATTCGATGATTGTATTCAACCAAGCGCATTTATTTTTCATGTGTCACGTTGCGGATCGACTTTGATGACGCAAATGTTGAGTACTTTATCGCATTGCATCGTTTTGTCCGAACCGCCAGTGATCGATATGTTTTTCAACACGATGAATGAATCGAAAACAACCAATATCGCGACATTTCAAAAACTAATTCATGCGCTAGGCCAGAGACGTTTTGCCAATGAAAAAAATGCAATCATTAAATTAGATAGTTGGCATTTAGGGCAAATTCGTTTTATCCGTGAAGCCTTTCCTAACACGCCTATGCTATTTCTCTATCGTGAGCCGAGACAAGTTTTAGCATCACACCAACGTCAACGCGGTCCGCAAATGATTCCCGATTTTGTTAACTTTGGTGACTTACAAGTTGAGTACAGCACACTATCGCCTGGCGATTTAGATGCTTATTGTCTTGCAGTACTTGATCAATTCTATTCAGCGGCGATTCAGCATCACGCTATGAGTGGACTACAACTGATTAATTACAGTGAGTTACCAGCGATCATTTGGGAGAAATTGCTAAGTCAATTGGCGATTGACTGCAATGCTGAGGAATTAGCGCAGATGAAAGCACGCTCACAATTTCATTCGAAGCATCCACAAAAATCCTTCGAAGGAGATTCAACATCACAACAAGCGCATCCGCGCTTATCTATTACGCAAGAGCGCTATCAACAGTTGGAAAACTTGCGACTAAAGACAGTGGAAGCAGTGGCATGAAACCGAACATGCCAAATCAATATGACGATAGACCTAGCGATCAACAGACTACAAAGATCGATTAAGCTGCGATCAATCTTCTTGCCATCCCTTGTGAAGTCCACAACTGATTATTGCGATCAACAATCAAAGCGTCGACTCCGGCTAGTTGCTGTATTTTGGTGCGGCCAGCTTGTGCACCACTCACCATAATTGCGGTGCCCAAGCCATTAATTTTTTCCAGATTTTCGCTGACCAAAGTCACGCCTCGTGGCCCCTGCGTTGGATAACCTGTTTTTGGATCAAGAATATGATGCAAGCGCTTGCCATCTTGAATCAAAAAGCGCTCATAGTCGCCTGACGAAGCGACGAAGCCTTTATTCAAAGAAATCGTGCCAAGCAGTTTTTCAGGATGACGTGGATCGCGCAAGCCGATGCGCCAATCGCGACCATTGAGCTGCCCCTGTACTAAGACGTCTCCACCACCATTGATCATAGCGTTGCTAACACCAAGTTCTAACAGCTTCTTCATGCCCGCTTGCAGAATCGGTAGTTTCGCAATTCCACCTAAATCAAGTCGCATTCCACGCTTTGTCAAATAAGCGGTGCGACGACGTTCATCAAGCACGAGACCTTGAGAACCGATCAGAGGAAGTTGCTCCGCAATTTGTTGCGGCGTGGCGATGGAAGGATGAGCTGCATCAAAACTCCAATTCTTGAATGCACCCACTGTGCTATCAAAAGCACCTTGACTACTCAATGCAACGGCCTTTGCCATCTTTAACACCTGCATTAGCTCGCCAGAAATATTCACTGGCTGCACTCCAGCGGCAAGGTTGATCGCATTGAGCACACTATCGCTACGATAGCGACTCATCATGTCAGTGAGCCGAATCATTTCAGCAAACGCTGCGTTTGCAGCGAAGCTGATTAATTGACTATCGGCATTTTGTAAAGTGAGTTCAAGCTTCGTCCCCATCAATATTTTTGATGATTGATGAATATCTGTCTTTGCAAGTACAGGTGGGATCACTAATCCACAAGCGAGCAACGGAAGGCTACGCACGATACGACGGCGACTCAATGACACAGAAGAATTATTCAACATAAAAATAGACAGATGTGATACTCGATGAAACTGCGCTGACGCGAAACGAACGATGGTGCTTGAAAAGTTTAAGAGTTACGCTAAGAAGAAAGCTTAAAGACAAATCAAGCAAACATGCATATCCCAAGTTTCGCGTGCTTTTTTTCGGAAAAATTAGCGCGACTGATCGACCATAAAATTGACTGTCGCTTTAATTTCATCATCGCTTAAATTAGGTGCGCCACCACGTGCAGGCATTTGCCCTTTGGCGCCGGTATAACCTTCTAAAGCATGTTTGTACAAAACATCCATACCCTGTGCAATACGTGGTCCCCAGTCAGCTTTATCACCTGGCTTAGGTGCACCAGCAACATTCGCTGCATGGCACATCGAGCAAGTCTGTCCATACACTTTTTTGCCCACAGTATTTTCTGCAGCAACTGGTGCAGCTGCTGCTGGCGCTGAAGCTTCTGCAACAGCGCTTGCAGAACCCGCACTCACTGGCTCAGCTGCTTTATTATTACAAGCACTGATACTAAGCAGACCTGCTAAACCAATGAGTTTGAAGAGTAAGGTAGTTGATTTCATTTTCTTCCTTTAAGGCACTTTAAGAATCCTGAAGACTCTTTGAGATTGATAGATTAACGCAGACACATAAAAAAATAATCGACTTTATTAGTGTCGCATACCAAAGCTTGCGCAAACGCAAATCGTCCGCATAAAGCATTCCAATTTTTTTCTTTCTTGACTCTCGTCAATTTATTTTTTTTATCGATGACGCACTATCGCTGCCAGTTGTTAAGTTTATTAACCATGGCCATCGAATCTGAATTGTTGATTCGGATTAAACCAGCCAATAAGGACCACATCATGAGTCAAGACAAAACCAAAGAAGTCGCAACACCTGCTTTAGGACGTCGCAAATTTCTCAATACCGCTGCGATTGCTAGCTTAGGTACACTGGTTGCATGTAATGAAAAACCAGGTAGTGCAGCCGCCAGCGCCTCCTCTGCTAGCGCAGCTGGACATGCAGCGAGTAGTGCATCGCATTTGAAACCTGGTGAGCTTGATACTTATTATGGTTTGTGGAGCGGTGGTCATACTGGTGACATGCGTGTCTTAGGTTTACCTTCAGGCCGCGAAATTCATCGCATTCCTTGCTTTGTTCCCGATGCCTTAGTCGGCTGGGGTGTGACCAATGAATCTAAGAAAATCATGGGCACCAAAGCGGATGGTAGTTTGAAATATACAGTTGCAGATTCCCACCATACCCATGCTTCCTACAAAGACGGTAACTACGATGGTCGTTACGCTTGGATCAACGATAAGATCAATAGCCGTATCGCACGTATTCGTCTTGATTACTTCGTTTGCGACAAGATCACTCAATTGCCTAACGTACAAGGTTTTCACGGCATCTTCCCTGATAAACGCGATCCAGTTGATGAAAAAATCAATTACACAACACGCGTATTCTGTGGCGGTGAATTTGCAATCCCTATGCCAAATACGGGTAGCGAAGATAGTAGTAAATATCGTTCAATGTTTAGCTGCGTTGACGCAGAAACCATGGAAGTTCGCTGGCAAGTGCTGATCGATGGTAACTGCGATTTGGTCGCTACCTCTTACGACGGAAAATTAGCTGCGACGAATCAATACAACACCGAAATGGGCGCGCATTATGAAGACATGATGTCCGCCGAACGTGACGCCTGTTTGTTCTACAACGTGGCACGTATTGAAGCAGCTGTAAAAGCGGGCAAATTCAAAACCATCGGTGATTCAAAAGTGCCTGTCGTTGACGGTACACGCGAAGCGAATAAAGATCCAAAAACTGCACTCACTGCGTATGTTTCTGTGCCAAAAAATCCGCATGGCGTCAATGCAAGTCCAGACGGCAAATATTTCATTTGTGCCGGCAAACTGTCGCCAACTGGTACCGTAATTGACTTGTCTAAAGTATTGGATTGGTTCGAAGGCAAATCAGAAAAATTAGACGCCGCAATCGTCGCTGAAGTTGAACTTGGCTTAGGCCCATTGCACACCGCATTTGATGGTCGCGGCAATGCTTACACAACGCTCTTCCTCGATAGCCAAGTGGTGAAATGGAATGTAGAAGCCGCGATTAAATTCCATGCTGGTGATAAGAATGCAAAATATGTAGTTGATCGTCTCGACGTGCAATATCAACCTGGTCACTTGAATGCATCACAATCTGAAACCAAAGCTGCTGATGGTAAGTATTTGGCGGTTGGTTGTAAATTCTCGAAAGATCGCTTCTTGCCTGTCGGTCCTTTGCATCCAGAAAATGAACAAATGATCGACATTTCTGGCGACAAAATGGTCTTGATGGCAGATCACCCTGTACGCGGCGAACCACATGATTTCATTATTTTCAAACGTGATTTGGTACGTCCAAAGCAAGTCTATGATTTGAATGATTTCCCGAACGCGATCAAAGATCCAAAAGAATCTGGCGTAGTACGTAATGGCAAAAAAGTGACCGTGAAAATGACTTCTCAAGCGCCGGCATTTAGTCTGCGTGAATTCACTGTTAAGAAAGGTGATGAAGTCACTTTGATTTTGACTAACTTAGACAAGATTGAAGACTTAACTCACGGCTTTGCGATTCCTAATCACAACGTCAACTTTATCGTCAATCCACAAGAAACAGCCTCTGTCACCTTCATCGCTGGCAATCCAGGCGTGTACTGGTGTTATTGCACTCACTTCTGCCACGCTCTGCATTTAGAAATGCGCACTCGCATGATCGTGGAAGCCTAACCCGGTAGTTGTAGCTCCGGTGGCGTCTGGAAATTTTCTGGGCGCCATCATTCAAGTTAAACATCGCAAGCTGTTTAACTCAAGTAGGAATAAAAATGTCTTTGATGCGTAAAAACTTGGCGGCCAGTGTAGTTTTCTACCTGGTCGCATTTTTTCTGATACTACTTAACTTCGCCTCCTTGCGCGCAGATGCGCGCACGAGCGCGTATGAAGCCGCATTACCAGCTGAACTTAAAACAGCAAAGAATATGTGTGCCTTAGTCGCTTGCACCGAGGTATTTCCGGGTGCTAAAAGTTTCTCAGATCGACTAGGTAACCCACCCTATGTTGAAGCTTATGGTGAGCCGATTGCAAGCAAAAAGAATCTGCTTGGCTACGTCATGCTATCGACCGATATTACCGACACCCCCGCTTATTCTGGCAAACCCGTTGTGACCTTAATGGGGATGGACTTAAAAGGACGTTTCGTCGGTATCAAAGTTTTGAAGCATTCTGAACCGATTCTGTTACTCGGCATTCCTGAATCTGCCTTGCTCAATTTCAACAAACAATATCTGGGCAAATTTGCCACCGATAAAATAGAAGTTGGTCAATCACGCCCTGATGAAGGCGTGCTTGGCGTGGATGCTATTTCTGGTGCCACAGTGACGGTCATTGTACAAAACCAAGTAATGATGACAGCGGCAATGGCCGTAGCAAAACAAACCGGCATTGTTGCACCAACAGTGCGCGCTCCGGCACAATTTGCAATCACTGGCAAACGCATGTCTTGGGCGGACTTAGTAAAACAAGGCAGTGTGCAACGTCTATTGGTGAAACCAGAACAAGTAGGATTAGAAAAAAATGCTGTACCGTTTATTGAACTCTGGTTCGGTGATCTAAATCATCCCGATGTCGGTATCAGTTTATTAGGTGAAAATAGTTTTAAAAACTTACGCTCACAACTCCAAGCTGATGAGCACGCCATCTTTATTATTCGTACTGACGGCATAGAATCATTCAAAGGCTCAGGCTTTGTGCGCGGCGGCATGTATGACCGAATTCAAGTCAAACAAGATAGCGACTCTTACACTTTTCGTGATCTCGACTATCTCAATCTGTATGGCATCGTGGCGGACGGCGCGCCGAGCTATAACGAATCTGCCATTTTCATTATTCGTTCACAAGCTTTTTCAAGCGCCTATCCGTGGAAACTGAGCTTTCTCGGTAATCGCGTCGATCGCGCCACTGGTACTCGCAGCTTCACTAGTTTCGATGCCAAATACTGGTTAGCGAATGAACTCTTGCAAGGTGGGCGACCAGTAGTTGAAGAAGCGGCAGCTCCACACGTACGCATTTGGAAATCACGCGCTGTCGAGATTACGTTGTTTGGCTTGTTACTGATCATGGTGACGATTGCATACGCCTACCGCGAAAAACTCACTCGCATGTCGAATCACAAAAATAAATGGCCAGTCAATATCTTCAAATACAGTGCATGGCTATTGAGTATTAGCTTTGTTGGATTTGGCGTGATGGCACAGCCTTCGATCACGCAGGTGCTGACATGGTTCCATTCCTTATTGTTCCAATGGACTTGGTCACTGTTTTTGACTGATCCATTTATCTTTGTATTTTGGATCTTTATCATTGTCACCGTATTTTTATTTGGTCGCGGTTTGTTCTGCGGCTGGATGTGCCCATTTGGCTCGCTGTCAGAAGCCATCTATAAAGTCGGCGAAAAAATCGGGTTGAAACGCTTCCAAACACATCTACCGCAAGCCTTGCATGACAAACTTAAATGGATCAAATATGTCATTTTCTTCTGTCTGTTAACTGTATCGATGTTTTCAATGGGTTTGGCTGAAAAATTAGCTGAGATTGAGCCTTTCAAAACTACCTTCTTAGTTGGAATCAGTAATCGCGCTTGGCCCTATGGCTTGTTCGTGTGCGTCATACTTGGCATCTCACTATTTATCGAAAGACCTTATTGCAAATACATTTGTCCATTAGGCGCTGCTTTAGCGATGCCAAGTACATTTAGATGGTTTGGTTTAAAGCGCAAGCAAGATTGCAATAGCTGCAAAGCTTGTGCTGTTGGTTGTGGTTCCTTAGCGATTGACAAGGCAGGTCGCATTGATCACCGCGAATGTTTGCACTGCCTTGACTGTATGGTTCTTTATACCGACGCAAAAGCTTGTCCGCCTTTGTCAAAAGAACGCAAGCGACGCGAACGTGAAGGTCTAGAAATCAAAGCGATTGGCAAAGACGGTTATTTCATCCCGATTTATCCAATACCAGCGACAGCCGCTTCAGAAGCTGTCAAAGCAGGCCTAGATCCATGCATGCCATCCGACCCAGTTCAGTTAGCACACAAAATAAAGGCGACTGGATTACGCTGGATTATTTTAGAAATCATTGACCATTTATGGCCATGGAGTGCGAGCGCTTGGTCATCACAACGCGGTTTGCAAATTGCGGGTATCGGCTTGGCGATTGCTGCCAGTGTTGCATGGGTATTAACCGCCTTTGGTCAACTTTCATCAGCAGCGATCATTGCGTGGTGGTTTGGCTGGAGTGTGTATGAAGTATTGATTCGCCTGTCAGGCAAACGCTATGTCAAAGATGGACCATGGTGGCGCGACCAATATCGCTACGCTAGCGTGATGGACATGATCAGTTATGTTAGTTTTAAAAACTTACTCATCGGTGCTGCATTATTCTTATCGCTAAAAACTTTGGGGCTCTTAGTTGCATAATCTAAATCGCATATTTTTAATCGCATAATGAATGAGATAAAACGTCTATTGATATTGTGGACAATCGCGCTACCCATGCTGGCTGGCGCGGCTACGGTATCCGTCAAACCAGGCGAATCCATACAGCAAGCGATTGCAAAAGCGCAAGCCGGTGACACGATAGAAATCGCGCGTGGTCAATATCAAGAGAATTTGATTATCGATAAAAAATTGACGCTCAAAGGCATACATCGCCCCACCATTCGCGGCGGCAATCATGGCGATACGATTCGAATCGTCTCTCCAGACGTAGTGATCGATGGCTTAATCGTGCGTGATTCCGGCGATAGTTTAAAAGACCAAAATGCTGGCATCTATATCTACCCGGGCTCACATCGCAGCATCGTAAGAAACTGCGATATCACCTATAACCTCTTTGGTCTTTGGATAGAAAAAGCAAATGACGTGCTGATTGAAAACAATCTGATCACCGGCAAGCGTGAATACAATTCATCACAACGCGGCAATGGCATCCAACTCTACAATACCAAAGGCGCGCGCATCATAGGTAACAATATTAGTTTTGTGCGCGATGCCTTGTACGTTGATGTATCCCATCACGCGATTTTTCGCGGCAACAAATTGCACCATAGTCGCTATGGCAGTCATTACATGAATTCGTATTACAACCTATGGGAAGACAACGATAGTTACTTCAATCGCGGCGGCCTCGCCTTAATGGAAGTACGCGATCAAATTGTGCGGAATAATCGAACATGGGGAAACTCTGATCACGGCATCATGTTACGTACCATGCAAGATTCTCTGATTGAAAACAATGTGATCGCTGGGAATAGCCGTGGATTTTTTATTTACGATGTGGAATACGTCAATATTAAAAATAATCTAGTGGTGGATAATCGTGTCGGCGTCCATCTTTCTGCAGGCTCTACGCGTAATCAAGTTGAGGGCAACGACTTCATAAGTAACCGTGAGCAAATTCGTTACGTTGGCGCGAAGAATGAAACATGGGGCGCTGAAAGCGGTAATTACTGGAGTAATTACTTAGGCTGGGATAGAAATGCCGACGGCGTTGGCGACCTTGCCTATGAGGCAAACGATATGGTCGATCGTTTAAGTTGGCGCTATCCAAGCACTCAGCTATTGCTAGCAAGTCCAGCGGTGCAAGCATTACGTTTGGTTTCACAACAATTTCCCGTGCTGCGTGTCCCTAGCGTGATCGACCCTAAGCCACGTATGCACCCTAGCAACAAACAATGGAGACGATGGAATGGCAAGCACTATCCCGGCCAATAAATTGGCTCACATCAAAAATCATGCGATAGAAGTGCTAGGTGTTAGCAAGCACTATGGCGCTTTACATGCTGTCGATGGGGTTGATTTGGCGGTGGAACACGGTGAGATATTTGGCTTGATCGGCCACAACGGCGCTGGAAAAAGTACCTTGTTCAAAATGATGTTAGGACTAGTAGAACCCAGTGCCGGCAACATCTTAATTAACGGCAATGCGGTTACGGGTGCGGCGTTTCGTCAGACTCGACGCAAACTGGGTTACTTACCTGAAAACGTGGTTCTTTACGATAATTTGAGTGGGATCGAAACCTTAAAGTTTTTTGCCAAACTCAAAGGTGCAGACTTGGCTGAATGTGCGCCTATTTTAGAAAAAGTCGGTTTAACCCATGCCCATCATCGTCCACTACGAGAATATTCAAAAGGGATGCGCCAGCGTCTAGGATTCGCGCAAGCCTTGCTCGGTCAGCCCAATGTACTTTTTTTAGATGAACCAACCAATGGTCTAGACCCGCAAGCGATTCGTGATTTCTATTCGATACTACGCAGCCTGCGCGATGATGGCGTAACGATCATTATCACCTCCCATATTTTGGCGGAGCTACAAGAGCGAGTTGATCGATTGGCGATTATGTCTGCGGGCAAAATTCAAGCAGTCGGAAGCGTCTCGCAATTGCGTCAACAAATGCATATGCCGCTGACGATCACATTGCAATTAGCTGCTCAAGACCTAGCTGCAGCACAGGCTACTCTGCTCCACCTAACAGAAGTGAGCCACACCGTCACCAACGAAGGCTTAGTCCTGCGCTGCAGCCGTCATCACAAGATGGAAGTACTAACTGCACTTCACTCGCTCGGTAAAAAACTGATCGATATTCAAGTGCAAGAGCCATCCTTAGAAGATGTATTTTTTGGTTTTTCTGATTAATTCGAATGGACTTAGTGTTATGGAACTAAACCAAATTTTGCATCTTGCGACAAAAGAATTTCGTGATCGTATTCGCAATCGTTGGGTGTTAGCGGTGGCCTTAGTGTTCACCGTATTTTCACTCGTCATTACTTATCTTGGCGGTGCGCAGCAGGGGCAGATCGGACTAAAGTCGATTGAGGTAACAATTACGAGTTTGGTTAGCTTAGTGATTTACCTGATTCCCCTAATCGCCTTATTACTTGGCTTCGATGCCGTTGTGGGTGAGCGCGAGCGTGGTTCACTTGATTTATTGCTGTCATATCCCATCACCCGAATGGAACTCTTGCTCGGCAAATATCTAGGTTTAGCCGCAGCATTAAGCTTATCTACCGTCGCTGGTTTTTCACTGGTGGCGGTGCTGCTGTATCAACAATTTAATTGGGCGGGTTTATTTCACTATCTCGGTTTTATCTTGAGTTCTATTTTGCTCGGTCTCGCTTTTTTAAGCTTAGCGATATTGATGTCCGTGATTGCACGTGAACGTACCCGCGCATCGGGACTAGCAATTGCGCTCTGGTTCTTTTTTGTCTTGATTTTCGATCTTCTATTACTCGGTGCCTTAGTCGGAACCGGTGGTAACTATGGCGGTGACATTTTCGCTTATCTCTTGTTACTCAATCCGACTGATGTATTTCGCATCTTAAATGTATTTTCAATGGACGATGTGCGTACGCTATATGGCTTAAGCAGCATCGTTCCACCCGCCCTCGCCAAACCTTGGTTGATGGGTTCCGTTATGTTTGCTTGGATACTTGTGCCACTGGTACTGGCACGTTGGAGATTTCGCTCATGAATCAGCATCGTAGAAGTTTCATCGTTCGCTCTTTTTTATTTTCTATGATGGGTGGCAGCTTAATTGCTTGCAAACCCTCTACGAGCAATACATCGATGATTCCCGTAGAAATCGATCCACGTACCACCTGTGATCTCGATGGCATGCTGTTGGCCGACTATCCCGGCCCTAAAGCACAAGTGTTCTACGTGGGGAATCCAACACCGCGATTCTTCTGCGATACGGTTGAGTTATTGAACACCCTACTTTCACCTGAACAAGTTCAAGCAGTGGCAGCAGCCTTTGTGCAAGACATGGGAAAGGCCGATTGGGATCAGCCACGAGGTAATTGGATTCCCGTCAACACCGCTTACTACGTGCTAGGAAGTAAACGACATGGCTCGATGGGGCCGACTATTGCGAGTTTTTCTTTAGAAGCGGATGCGCAAAAATTTATAGCGCAGTGGAATGGAAAGCTGATGCGCTACGCGGATATCAAACCTGAGATGGTCGATCTCAGTGGCGGCGCGCTGCACGATACAAAAATGTAAGCCATGTGCGCCCAAGTGCCCTCTAAAAAAGTTGTGACCTGGCTGATCAGTGCGAGCCTCATCAGCGCGCTATTTTTATTTTCAATTTCAGCGAATAAAGCAGCGCAAAGCGACACGCAAATCATCAACACAGACGATATTTGCATTGTTGCACCGGCGACTTCGTTTGACCCCAGTTGGGGAATCGCACTTTATGCTCCGCGTAAAGTGCCCGCGGACGCACGTTGTCCTGTGTGCGGCATGTATCCATCTAAGAGTCTTGATTGGGCTGGTCAAGTTATTTTCAAAAATGGCGACACGCATTTTTTTGATTCGCCATTAAGCTTATTCATTTATCTGCAAACGCCAGAGAAATACAATGCGGCACGACATGTCAGCGATATCGCCGTTAGCTTCGTCACCGATTCAAGCTCAGGAAGATGGATCAAAATAGAAGACGCTATCTTCGTATCTGGATCAAATGCCAAAGGCCCTATGCGTACAGGTAACTTTGTGGCATTCGCTGATAAAGAAATCGCAAAAAAATTCATCCAAACGCGCGGCGGAACCCTATTACGCGCACAACAAATTGAACCGCAATTGCTTTTAAGCTTAAATAGTTCACGCCGACACCAGCACACGCAGTCAACATCAAGTCATTCGCCTTAAGCTGTGTCATTCGGTGTGCACTGAGAATCTAGTCTTGCTCTTGGTGATGACTTTATCTAGCTACCAACTAATTCAATAAATTAATATATA